>ERZ746981.51-NODE-51-length-112268-cov-11.679609_pt1 | contig 112268 bp, 67 predicted proteins | sample MGYA00374948_ERZ746981 | MGnify/ENA primary metagenome ERZ746981 (study PRJEB28757, sample SAMN06711160) | food metagenome | host: microorganism | place: China:Harbin | collected 2017-01-30 | study: EMG produced TPA metagenomics assembly of the Analysis of...
ATTTCTACTACATAGGATTAGTATTAGCTGCTTATTTACGTAATTAGTATATAAAGGAAGCTTTCAATAAATCTCGGATTACAACACATTTGACCATCTCATATCACTTTGTGGCGGTGGAAGTATTTTTAGACGTTAATAGACGCGTCGATAATATGCTCTAAAAATAGCTCGGTTCGCCTTTTCAGATCACCGACAGAAGACCCGTGATGCATTCATTCATAGCCTTTAGGTTGGGCAATAATTAATAAGACAACATAACAAAAAATTACGTACCATAAAAGCATAATCAACGTAAGTCGTGTTTACTAAATGCCAAGGAAGTTTTGTAAGCTAGATATCAATAGGTCAATGTACTACAAGCACATAGTTTATATGCGGACCTAACTGACTCCCCTTTAGACGATAGCATTATCCCAAGACTTCCTTAATTGGTCACCGAAATGCAGGCTTCCCCGTTTTTTTTCTTTTTCATCACCTCTGAATGTAATTAACGTATTTTTTTTAACCTTTTTTCGGATTTTCTTTCTCAATTTGTAGTCAAACTGTCTCGACTGTTCCATGCTAAATTCTGGGGTAAGAGAGTTTCTAAACAAAATAAGAATAATGATAAAAAATAGACGCCAGATGCGACCGTGGATATATTGCGGCCGAATTACAACCAAGGATGCCCTCTTGCCGTTATACCGAGAATCTTCCGATAGAGTAAGGCGAAAAATGTATCATGACTCTCGCAGTTAACAGTGCCTCTCCGAGATGAACCTCAAATTAAATTTCTCCATTGATGATGCAATAAACTTTATTACGTGCGGTTTCGGACAAAACTAGGCTTATTTTTTGCGTTCCGATTTCTCGGATAAAGCTTGATCAGTCTTTATCTGGACATTGTCTTCAGTATTCGGGTAGAAAAAATCGGCTCATTGAAATATCCTTTTCATTGATATATCTGCTTCATGCGAGCTTGCCATTTTCCCTTCTCACCGTAAAAACCCTGTTTGTGGTATCCTTCCTGATGCTCTTCTTTTTTATTGTTAGCACCCCCGATAGTACGCACTCCTGTTCTATTTTTTTATTTTTTTATTTTATTATTTTTTTTCAAGTTACTAACTTGTTCCACAAACATTCCTCTTTTCAGCTGTCTCCCCTTTTTTTTTTTTTGCAGGGAACAGCCTATATAGGGAGTCGACTATCCTGCCCCCTTAATTGTACAATATTGCAACTTTTCATTCCTTTATCAATTAAAATATAGCATCATATCCTGTCAACATCATCAACTTCTGTTTAATTAGTTAGCCCACTCTTTGTGTGCAGTCGTATTCCCCAGCTATACGATTTTTTTTTCCCAGCATACTTGCTATTCGTTTGTGTGCCTAGCTTATACGACTAGAATTTAAATTCACATTCAATAACGAAAATTGAATCATCATATTTTAGTTTGCCTACTGCCAAAGTAAGTTCAAGCTCTCTATACAGAGTATCCCAAGTTCATAGGATTAGCATTTGCTCATGCTAGTGCATTATGAGTCCGACAAACGATCAAACTATGACAAATAGTATAAACGACGTGGACTCAACTTTGCAGACTAACGTTAGCCGTCTTGAACAGATACGTATAAGATGTCTTTCCAAGTCATTGAAGTATAAGGAATTTTTCAGGCGCAGTCAAAAGCTTCCAACTGAAGGTTTTAATCACTTCTTTCTCTCGCAAGAACTCCGGCCAGTTGATGATAGTTCTGCTGAAAATTTTATAGACGAAATCAGCACGTACAGCGATTTGGATAACAGTTCACAATTTGCACGGATGAACCGAGGGTCAAGTTCTGAAAGTGGTACAACCACTACGGACCAGAACTCTCACTTAAAGGTTTCTGAAGCAAAATGTAAAGTTAAAGAGAACATGACACATAAGGCTACTTTCATCTTGAAGTTTAGTAATGATGGAAAATATATGGCATCTGCCGGTGATGATGGGACAATCAATATTTGGGAAGTTCTATCATCATCGTATGAGCGTCATAAATGTGCTCCGTGTGCAACATTTCCAACTTCAATTGATCGGTCGATAAATTCCAATGCTACGCATGCTCTACCTATGACCGACGGTGTTTCGTCTATGGTACCCAATTCGATACCCAATGTGCTAACTAGCAATAACAGGACCGCATCGATGGCCAGTGTACATGATGATGCTAGAAATTTGAATCCATATCTCTCAGTCAGAAGCTCATCTCCTTCTGCATTATCTCTTGCCTCGCTGGTAAGACGCTCAAGTGTAAGAAGAGCTCGCAGTAGAAGCAGATCCAGTTATTCTTCTATGAACAGTCTGTCACCTACTATTGTTCATGATGATTCCAGCTATCATACCAAAAGGAAGAAATCAAAGGGGAAAAATGAAGCCCCTGCTTTTGCGCCAATTTTTAAGCCAAGACCAGTCAAGAGATTCAAGCATTCAGACACGATTCTCTCTATAAGCTGGTCGAAAAACAACTTTCTTCTCACGAGTTCTGAAGATGGTACCGTTAAATTGTGGCATATTGACCAGGAAGAATGTCTAAGGTGCTTAAAACTTGATAGCTTTGCCACCTCGGTATTATTTCACGAGAAAGACGACCGGTTTTTTGCCTGCTCCGAATGGGATGGTACGATCTTTTTCTATTCTATTTTGGAGCACCAGATTGTCTATGAGACTAAGTTACAGCACCGGATTACATCCATGGCATTCAGCCCAGACATGAAGTACATCTTTGTTGGATGTGACACGGGTTATTTTTATATATTAACATTGGATGGATTTAAAAGGGTCGCAAAGCTACAGATTCAGCATAAGAAGAACTTCCCCAGGATCACCGGAATCCGCACATTTGAACTCGACGGTGATACCAAAATTCTCATAAGTACAAATGACTCCCGCATCAGATTGTTTAGTTTCAGGAGTAAATCTCTAGAAGTTAAGTATAGCGGTCTCGACAACGAATATTCCATGATTGAGGCTACGACAAACGAAGACCACACTTTCGTCGTGTCGGGTTCTGAAGATGGGTGGGCATATTTATGGAAGCTATATGATTCCAAAGATAGTATCATCAGTCGCCACTCGAAGTCTTTGAAAAAATTACCGATGGAGATTGTTTCGCGGTTCAGAGATGACAGCTGCCAGCTTAAAAATAAGCATTATGGTGCGTTCCATTTGCATCACACGAGATGCAACGCCGCAATATTTGCTCCACGTACTACTCTAAAGTTGCTAGAACTCGGAAATGATCCTATAATAGATCTTAAAGGCAAGTACGGCCGGTTTGTTTCTCAATTAGGTCATACAGATAAAGATGATCTATCGACGGCTATAATAGTCACGACTGATAACAAAGGTATAATAAGAGTCTTGAGAAGGGACAGCTCATACTATGTTCGTAAAATAATCAACTCGAAGAAAGACGCCTTTAAAAAAGTCTTGGAGAAGGCTGTAATATATTATCAGCAAGACCATCATTCACTTACTCTTGGCCCAGAGTACAACAGTCTTCCACGGCCATCTCATGCTCTTTCTATAAGCGGTTCTTCAACTTCATCTGTGCAATCTGATGTGCGCGGAAGATATTCCTCCTTTGAAAAATCTGGGGGAAGAGGACATGCAAAATCGATTTCTGCAACGAAATCCGGAACCCAAGAACTTACGAATAAGGATTCAAAAAGCCACTTGGAAAACTGCTCGCTTTCTGTTGTCTCCTCAGCTGCTAGGTCTGCAGATAACTCTTCAACAATCAGCCTTGAGACTACTTCGCATAATAGTTCAACATATTCAGCAGGAGGGGCAGTGTATAAACATTTCGATGATACCAAAGAGAACGCCTCGTCCCAAAATTTTAAGAATATAGATGAACAGATTAGGCAACTTATAATTGATGATGGCCAGGATTCAAATGATGCCAAAGTGTTAAGCACATCCAAAAAAGAAAGTTCCAAACATCGCACATCAAACGACAGAAGTGGGAATGATCATAGGAAGAAGGAGGATGGCCCAAATGCCAGTGTATCGGTACTTAAGGAAGGGCATACGATGAATAATAGTGTGTCAACCATAACCAACCCACCAGCCATTAAGGTGAATAATTCCACGAGGGTGGATGAAGAAGATTCTATTAAATAAGAGTTGTTTCTTAAGTACCGTGCTATGTGTAAGTGTAGTATTTTGCTTTTGGAATTTTTTTAAATGCTTATCCCAGTGACATTAGGAGAATGGGTACACATGTAAATATAAATGGCATGGAAATTTCATTAAAGGCGTATAAAAAAAAGGATTGTAGCGAGAGAGCTTTGCGGCAGAATGTAGGATAATGATAAGCCCACAAAAAATCTGAGAATACGATAAAAAAAAAATAAAAAAATAAAAAAAAAAATGCACCGTTGTTTGTTGAACACCGCAGCGTGTTCGTTTTGAGCTTCTCGCGATATTGTGTCTATTTCGAATCTTCAAACTGCTGAAAATTGGCCACTTGTTTATATTTACACAAATTCTTGATTTCCTTGTATTTACGTCGCAGCAACATATAGAACAAGAAACTAGTTACAACAAGTCATACATGCCGACGATTTAAATAATCCTATGAGCCTAAATTCAAATATTGATATACAAGATCGAACATTAGAGTTCAAACAATGTGTTAACACTTTCGAAAGGCAAAATGCAAAAAGCAGGAAGAGCTATTCGGACCAGACAAAAAGGCAACCTAGATCTAGTGCCATTAACAGGAATCAATTCACAAAGGATGCCTCAAAGATTGCAAAGGATATAGCGAGGGTTACCGAATCGTTATCTAAATTGGCTCAACTAGCTAAAAGAAAGCAACTTTTTAACGAGAGGGCCTCGGATATTATAGAGTTGACATATGTTATCAAGCAGGACATATTTGGGATTGAAAAGTCATTAAAGGTATTACAACAGAAGGCAAATGCTAAAGGAGGCTCGTCCGATAAACAGCTTGACCTCTACAATAAGAATGTGGTTCAGCTACTAAATACCAAGACGAAAAATATAAGTGAGGCATTCAGAGATGTTTTACAGGTGCGGCAAAAGAGTGAACTTGCACAGAGATCTAGACAAGAGCAACTTTTGGCTACTGCAAAACCAGGAAATGGTTCCACTGCACCTGATGCTTCTGGAAAGCACCAAGAAGATCGCTTGCAAAATGCGAACAGCATTCCTTACGCACTTAGAAGCAAAGCAAATGGTCAAAATGCGTCAGCTATGTCGAAATCTTCGGAGAATCCATTTATGGCGCCTTTATCAGGAGCAGATGGTACTGCAGATCCAGCCATTTCAGACATAACCAACATTGGCGATAATTCGGACGTGTTAGCTCTTCCAAACCAATCACAGCAGATGTTACTTATGCATGAGCAGGATAACAGGTATTTGCAAGAACGAAACAGTGCGGTGGAAACTATAGAATCTACAATTAATGAAGTTGGAGGCTTGTTTCAGCAGCTTGCTACTATGGTTCAGGAGCAAGGAGAAGTTATTCAAAGAATAGATGATAATGTGGAGGACGTGAGTCTTAATATTGGGGGAGCACATAGAGAGTTACTAAAATACTATAACAGTATAAGTAGCAATCGCTGGTTGATGCTTAAGATTTTTGGAATTTTGATCATATTTTTCCTTTTATGGGTATTGGTCAGTTGATACATATCATAATCATACACATAATATAATTCAATTGTTCAAGCATATTGCATTATTGGTCATGAACTCGGTAAAACTAAAAGGCCGTATGATGTAGGGATATATATTCATCATGAAATGATGTGATCCTTAGACACCAGATCTTTATGGTTTCATTGCTAAACAGTACACTTTTAAGTATTGCCGATACTCATAATAGAACGTCCCGACCAATTAATGTTAATAAAGTCGTAGTAAAAAAATATGAGAAAAGTGCGAGAGTATCAAAAAAAAAAAAAAAAAATACTGTGGGGCCAAGCTTCGTTATTTTATTGCAGCTTTCCTCATAACTTCATTTATTTCTCGTACATTAAACATTTGTTTCTCATACAAGCTCTCTTGACATAAATCGATCAAGTAAACATGCCAATGCTTTTTAGGAGTTTAAGACCAGGAATTTTGAACGCTAACAGAGCCGTTGCATTAAGCAAGTTCACTTGCTCTAAGAATCCATCACTTCTTCTTCGGTTTAACAGCAGTGATTCAAAAAGTACCAAGACTAACTTAGCTAAGATCAATGAAATTGTAAATGAAACGCATACAGACAGGGAATTGGTGAGTGGTGCTCCTGCAGAGCTTGCATACACGGATAACAGAGTTGTTCACATATATAAACAAGCCAAGTCGGCAACACAGTCAAGTGAGAGAAACAGCAAGTTCTGGAAACTGGAGTGGGATATCATACCCAAAGGAAATAGATGGGAGAATGATTTAATTGGCTACCAGGGTACATCAGACTATATGCATTGTACTGATCTAAAGTTTGATACGAAAGAAGCTGCAATCCGTTTTGCTGAAAGTCAAGGCTGGGACTACGAAGTGTCCAAACCTCACAAAAGAAAGTTTGAAGTTAAGCAGTATGCCTTTAATTTTATTCATTCGAAGAAACCATTGAAGATCATCAGATGTAAATAAGCTGATCTGTTGCTTTTCAAACTACACAAATTTCCCTATTTATTTATAAACGCCTCTATTATTTATTATCAATAAAATTCAACAAGTTTAATGTTAACTTTGGTTTGTATAATTTTCACTCTGGAACAAACTCCCGCATTCGAATACATTTCTGTTTAATTTAATCTTCTTTTATTTATATAAGTTTACATATTGATTTGCAAGTTCAACTGCAACATCAGGAAAATCCACCATTAATCAGCATCACCCTTCTCAAGTTTCACCTCCACGACTATAAGAAGTCGTTCGCTTACAGATCAGATGCAATAAAGAGCAGAAATAAAAATGAAAAGAAAAGAATAGAATCTCAGGATAATAAACCGCAATCATGACCTTGAATTTCGCAATAAAGGCACATATATACAGAAAGAAACTCCTAATGCAGTTGTAAAAAATGAAACTAGGGGAGAGTAACAGTGTTTAAAAAGCAGGACAACCGAATAGTTGAACATGATAACCGCCAATCGCAGACTGAACTTATTTTTTGAACATATAAAAAGGGTATGTGGAACCTTCGAACTTCCCAAAATATCATATATATCATTTCCATGAAGCTATCATAATTCACCAGCGGCCTGAGGGAAGTTGCTTAGAACCTCCTGGACTTTTTTACTCAAGACTGGATCCTCTCTGATTTTCAACTGCATCTTTGAGGCCTCCATAAGAGAAATGGCCTGGGTTCTTTCTTCTGAAGATCTTGCCAAAGTGCAAGCCTCATCAAAAAGCTTAATAGCTTCGTCAACATTCTGTTCTGCCAAAAATGCCTGACCCAAACTCAAACGAGCAACTTCGGATTTTGGATCAAGTTCGCAAGCATCCTTCAAAAGCTTAATACTCTTTTCGGTTTCACCCTTTCTCTGATAGATTGCCGATTCATTGACCAAAGGAAGTGCGCCAATGCTGTAACCCTTACCTGCCTTTTGCAACTTGATGGATATACCAAACTGCTTTAAAGCACCGTCAAAGTCCTGTCTATCGAAAAGAATTTCACCATAATAGTTAGGAATCTCTGGCGAGGTTGGGAACATTTTTCTAGCCTCATCAAACAAGGAGTTGCACTTGTTACTGTCGCCTTGTCTGTAAGCCAGGCAAGCAAGCTGAATGTGAGCGTAGATATTCTTAGAGTTCAAGTTTATGCACTTCTCGAAGTTCGTCTTAGCCTTGGCCAAGTCGCCAACTAGATAAAATATTTGTGCATAATGGTAGTAGATATCAGGGTCGTCTGGGTTAAGCTTGATGGCCTTGCTGAAGTTTGCGTTTGCCTCCGTGTAATCGCCACTGTCAGCCTTAATTAGAGCAATAATAACGTAACTTCTTGGTCTTGGAGAGATCTTAACAGCCTTGTTGAGAAGCTCTAAAGCTTTATCACGGTCTGTTCTCAAGAATTTAAATGCACCGGCGTATTCGTAAGCCATCGCAACCAACTTTGGATCGACACCTTCTGTTGACTTGTCGAATATGGCAACAGCTTGGTTTATCGAAACATCAGCTGCTTCGTAATCTTCCTCAGTGTCTGACTTCAATTTGTTGATGCCCTCCACCAAGAGTTTCTCTCCAGATCCCTCCTTGTAATGAGAGGCATCCAAATCGATATCTTCAGGAACAAAGGCCTGGTAGAACGATGAGAGCGAAGAGGTAGATGGCAAGACCTTTGGCAAGTCCGAATACTTTTCCTTCAAAATCTTAGCCGACTGCTTCCTCAAATTTCTCTCGAGCATGGCCTCGTTAGCGGAGTCATTCATGCCACCGTAAATGGCCAGTGCTGTCAAGTCAAACATTGCTTCCGGGTACTTTTCAAGGTTCTCGTAGGCTCTTGCTCTTCTTAGCAGACATTTCTTGTATCCTGGGTCAATTTTCAAGGCACTAGTTGTGTCTTTCACAACATTCTCGTTGTCCCCGAGGGCAGAATAGCAGGCAGATCTGTTGCTGTAATAGACTGCATCCTCCTTACAAATTAAAGCCTTCGTGTAGTAGTCAACGGCTGTTTTATACTCGCTCTTCTTGAAATAGCTATTGCCCTTCTCCTTTAGAGCAGTGGCCCATTTTGCCCTATCATCAGCCGAGAGCTTCTCAACATCATCTTTGGTAATAAGCGGTTCCCCTTTACTAGAGACAGGATATATAGCCTTTGCTTCCTTCTCGGATTTCTTCTTTCTCTTCTTGTGGCTTTTCTTCTTTGGCTTTTGAGGAGATCGTGTTTTCTCTTTTGAATCACTAGAGTTGTTTTTCGGTTGCTTGTTCAAATGATAAAGCAAGCCTGCAAGTGATCCAACACCAACCGCAGCGGTAATTGCAATAGCAAGACGATGTTGTGATAGAAAGCTGGAAGCAGCCGTTTCAGAACTTGACATGGTTGATTCCTGTCCGTTTTACTGTACCCTTAAAGTGTATTCTGAAACGAATAATTTTATTTAAGAAGACGTGAGGTTACTTTGAATTACTGACAGGGTACACAAAAAGGATATATTTCTGAGAGGTGAAAAAAAAAAAGATAGTTAGTGACCCAAAATTCTTTTCTGCCGAGAAAAATAATTACTCAAGTTCACAAGTTTTGGGGATAAAAATTGAATGGTAACGAGCCGAACAAGAACTCAGGATGCTTTTCATATCATGATTTAACTACGATTATCTAGTAAAATGGGCAAGTTGTCTCCTGTCTTAATTGTATAACGTTATAATCAAATATGAACCATACGGTGAGTTTAATGGATATTAGTTGTAAGGCTGTGTCCAAAAATTGATGAAAGTTGTAAAGTTGTAAATCTCCAATCTTGAATTTGGTATTTCAAAAAATATTTTGGCAAATTTATCAATACATATAACACATGCCACCATAATTCTTATAAATCATCATTTGAAAGAAATTAAAGAAATTGTAAACGAATTCGGGTAAAAAAGAAACATTTTGCTATTTGATTTATCATGTAATTTGGCAGTAATACCCAGAATATACACAACTTAGAGTCCTGTAACAGCTTTACGAGTACCAATAATATCTTTGCATCTGCCCACCGCGACCTTTGCCCCCATTTTGCTCCCGAAAGTTTTTTGTTTTTTATTTTTTTTCCTTTCCCCGCTCTCTTAATGGCCCGCTTACCCCTCCTTGGTAATGCAACTGGCGGTAATTCGGAAAACCTTAATTATGTAAATACAAAAACGCTCTCGACACTCCACAAAAAATTATTTCAATGGTGTTCCCCAAGTAAATCTGACCGATAACCGAAGATGCACTTTTTTTTGCCAGCCATTACTACTTTTTTACACATCGCTTTTAGTACTTACCCCAGGTACCGAATAGGATATCCCAGCTGACTTGCTAGTCCTTCTTCTCTACATATTATTGATCGATTACTCTCCATCAATTTGTTGACCAATTGTTTTGATCTCAAGATTAAGAGATCAAAGCATTTCAATGACTTGACTTCACTTTTGAACATAATCTGGCTAAATAAATGTCAAATCCAAAACATATTGGCGAATTTTTGAAGAGCAAAGCGGCACAGCTCTTGAATCTGTATGCTGCCAAAAGAAGATTGACTTCTACTCATGAATCATTCACATCAAGCCAATTAAATTTGAGGGCTGGATATCAAATATCGACACCGCCAGTCGGCTTGGATGTTTCAGGTCTACTGAAAAAAAGGTTGATGTTTCCTCTTTCGGTTAGGGATTCGATTGATCATTTCAAAAAAAGGCATCAATTAGATTTGATTCAAGATGCCCTACTTTCAACTTTGCCATTTTATCCAAATGCAACACAGACACACTTGGGGGAAGTGGTACGGACAGTTGTAGATGAAAAGACTGGATGCTACATTAATGAGTTTCACGTCGTGCCTCAGATGGAGATCCCAGAATCAGGGCGTAAGCATGTCGTCTTTATTCACGGTTACGGCGCGGGACTAGGCTTCTTTATTAAAAATATCGAAGAAATCACCAAACGAAAACCAAATTGGGATATTCATGCTATAGACTTACCTGGTTATGGTTGTTCTTCTAGGCCGGACTTTCCGTATCAGGTGGACTTCTCTAATTACAAGAAAATTGAGAATTGGTTTGCTGAGAAATTGGAAAGGTGGTTTGATGTGAGAGGATTGAACCAGTTAGATACAGTTGTAATTGCTCATTCGATGGGTGCATATATATCATGCGTTGTTAATATAAGACGTCCGGATTTGTTCAACAAGCTGCTTTTGGTTTCACCAGCGGGAATATATCATTCAGCAAAGGACACAGTTGTTTCGACTGCTCCTGACTGGTTTCAAAAATTGTGGAACCAAAACATTTCTCCATTTTCATTGGTCAGGCTTGCAGGACCACTTGGTTCAAAACTTGTGAGTGGATGGAGTAATAGGAGGTTTTCGAAGGATAATTCATTGTTGGGACCCCAGGAACAAAAATTGATGCATCAATACACTTACGCAATATTTAATGCAAAGGGCTCTGGGGAGTACATGCTTAATTATTTTTTGGCGCCTGGCGGTGTACCAAGGCATCCGATGCTACAAAGAATCAGAAAACTAAGATGTGATACCGTTTGGATGTATGGAAGCCACGATTGGATGGATAAAGCAGGCGGATTCAAAGCTTGTCAAAAGCTAAAAACCCTTCATCACCTAAACGGGGAGCCTCTCTCTGCTACATGTCATGTTATTGAGCATTCAGGACATCACATTTATTTGGATAATTTTAAAGAATTTAATAACTTGGTCATACAGGAGTTAGAGGCATTTGAGAAAAGCGCACTCCAACTTTCCAGCCTAAGACAGAATGCTATTTCTTAAAGGGAGAGCATCACATATAGTTGGTACTTTAATTTAAATAGTAGTAAAACCCATTCATATTACGCGGATAGATAAATCATATATATGCATGGACATATTCTTTTCCCTTAATATTCAAGATTCTTCATAGCGATCCTTACACAACACAGATGGTAACAAAACCTTTTTTTTTTCTTTTTTATGAACAAGGAATTAACATATGCGGGTGATAGAAAAAAGAGAGAACGATAGACAAGGCAGATAAGTAAACAGAAAGTGCCGAAGCAAGCATTCGCATTCACATTTACGTCCAAATAATTGAAGTTAAATGAAGAAACACTTAAAAAGTAAAGCAGAGAAAAAAGAAAAAGATCAAAACATTCGACGATAACCTTACTCGTTCTCTGCGTACAAAGCATTAATACGGTCTTTCACAGAAGCGACAATCTTTCTTCTTTGTAATTTCTGCGCACTTGAAACGAAACCATTTTCTGGGGTCCATTCATCATCAACAATGACAACACCAAGAATCAACTCAATACGAGTCAATCCACCCTTTCTACCAGTTGCCAAAAGAGACTTCGTAACAGCTCTGCAAATATCTTTGTTCACAACGAAGTCAGCGAGTTGGACTTCCGCGGTACTCTTTGCAAGACCAAGGGAAACAACCAACTGTTTGAATGATTTCTCCTCTGGAACAACAATAGCAATAGGCTTGACTTTAGTGTCATCAGCATAACAGCAGATGTTTCCGATTAACGAGTTGGATCTGTAGATGGATTCTAATTTCTCAAGTGCAATGTACTCTCCGTTCAACGTCTTAATCAAATTCTTCTTTCTGTCGATCAACTTCAATGCTCCATTGGACATCCACTGACCTATATCACCAGTAGAGAACCAACCTTTGTCATAATTAAAAGCGTGCTTAGTTTCGGTTTCATTTTGGTAGTACTCTTTCATGACACAGGCACCTCTGATCAAAACCTCACCTTGGTTGTTTTTGGCAAAGTAACCAGCTTCTGGAACATCAATCAACTTCACCGTCACGGATCCAACAAGAAGTCCAGGAACATCAAACTCAAAGTGTGATGGATCTGTCACACACGTGTTGGCACATGTTTCAGTCAACCCATATCCAATCAGCATTGGCGCAATGGTATATGAAATGAATCTCTGTGTTGAGCCGGATATTGGTGATCCACCATTCAAAGTCCATCTTAAGCTTCCTCCTGTGGCATCCTTGATCTTCTTGAATATGATACTGTCTAGAATGGAAGGAACAATTGGGATCGAGTACTTCTTGCAGGCGGCCTTAGTGTTGTAGGCAGCCCAGAACATTTTCTGCTTAAATGATGGCATGGCTTTAACCTGATGCAAGATACCTTTCTTCACAGTTTCCCAGACAGCAGCAACCCCAACCATAATTGTAGGCTTGAACGTTTTCATGTCACCTCCACAATTTCTACAGGAGTTGTCGGTAAGAGTCTTCACGCTTGCATATCCAACAATACTACCCCAATAATAGCTCAGCAATTCAAAAACGAGCTCAAATATATGTGCCAACGGCAAAAAACTGATCACCCTGTCACCGTATCCAATAAATCCACGGCGAATGGTGGTTGACACACCGGCAAGACCGGCCACAATGTTTGCATTGGATAAAACCACACCCTTTGGATCTCCAGTAGAACCCGAAGTGTACATTATACAAGCCAAATCATCAGGTTTTGATGTGTATGGCTCAATATCTGGATTCTGCTTTCCCATCTCCAAAACTTCGTCCAACATAATAATCTTAATATCGGGCCTAACTGCAAGAATGGCATCGGCACCGGCCTTTGCATCTTTGTAAAGTCGACCACCTCCACGCTTATCTGTCTCCACAATGGCATCAGAACATATAATGTATCGAACATCTGGGGAGTTCTGAAGAGGACCAACCAACTTTTTTAATAAATTATTGTCAGTGAAAATTGCAACACAATGGGTCTGCTGTATAGAATGAGTCAATCCCTTTATTCCCAAAGAATCATAAGCGGTAACAACCGGAATACCCTGTGTAATAGAAGCAAAGAACATTCTTATCCACTTGTGTGAGGTAGAGGCAAAGTTCAATATACGATCCTTATTTCCTGGTGTAATACCAAGTTTAACTAGACCACGACCCAAAGTCAGAACAATATCCTGCAATTCTCCGTATGTGATATACTTGTAATCCGAAAGCTCGTAATACATCCACTCTTTTTCAACCTCGGTAACATTTCCGTCAATCAGCTTTTTGACCAATTTCTTCTCGTAGTGGATATCAATAAGATCACGCCAACCCTGGCACTTTACATCTTTGCCATTCACTTCGACACACTCTTGTAAAAATTCAAATAGAGTGTTGCATTTCCATCCAATTGGGCGAGAGACAGCACCATCTTTCACGAGATAAGAACGATATGGTGCCGTTTCACCCGGATGTGCTTTTCCAACTGGGACGTTAACCTGAAAAGTCATACTGTTTGTTTTTCAATTGTGAACTCAAAAAAAATGTTTGCAGAAAAGAAAGGAAATTAAACTTCTATTAATGCTTTATCGGCAGCCCAAGTCAAGAGTATCCTAATAGCCAAGATATTGAAATAAATTTTACAAAGACAGAGGCGATATGAATGGTATGATCAAATATGCAATAATTGAGCAATAATTCCAAGGAAAAGAGTATGAATAGACTAGCAAAAAAAGATTCCGGTTAATACGGAAGGCTAGTAGACTATTTCTAGGGGTGGCTGGAAATACTTTATCTACTTATATAATTCGAGATTAGGGTGAAAGAACAACTTAAAGAAAACTAAACAAAGCGGAACCAAAAAAAAAAAAATTTTCCTGTACTTCCATATTGTGTTGATCTTACTATTATGCACAGGGCACCACCTACTTTAGTTAACTGTAATCATTTTCATTCCACATTGTAATTTTCCTTCCGTCCCTTCTTCCTATCCGAAAAACCGTTGCCACCCTAATCGGTGCGTCATTCCGCCTCCACTTTTATCGTATTTATCTAAAGGCCGTGACAGCCGAACAGGATTCTATTCTTATCTTTCAGATCCCCACGAATCCAAATTAAACTTTTGAACGACTTTTAAAAGTAACCTCTACAGCTTCTTGATGTAAAACTACAAATACGAAAACCCCGACCGATACCCCAAATCCCATCTTTTGCCTTGCAAAATCCCTGCTTGGAAGATTTTTCTTTTATCTTGCATGGACAGCTCCCAACACTTAGTTTATGGGCAGCAAAAAATCAGAACTGACTCCCCCGCATCCTAAAGGAAGGCAAATGTGTTGACATATTACCTCGTATATGCAAACAGATAAGTCAACAGTAGCATGTCGGAATCATAGCAAGACCAACAATTGCGGGAATAAGCTAGAAATTCTGCTAGGGTCCGAACTGAATGTGGGGAAAATACTACATATTTGCTCCCCCTCAATGGAACAGAACACGACAGGCAAATCATTAAGTACAGATATCACGTTGGTGCTCGGCATATATCTCGGTACTTCAATTTGTAAGCCTGCTCATGCAAAAAGGGCCTCAATTTCCAGATGGGTATCAATTAATATACCTGGTACCCTGTCTTTACCTTAATTTATTCCAAATTTATTACATATTCTAGAGACCAGATTGTTGGGTAGGACATTACCAATCTAGCGAACCGCAGCTTCGCGGCTGTAGCTCTATAGGCTCGAAAAGAAAAAAATCCCAACAAAAAAAAGCATAATAAGGGAGGACGGGGGAAAAAAAAAACATTCAGATTTGCATTCAGCATCAATGCCCATTGCCAACGCCCAGTAATCAATGCTCAATGCGCAATACCCAATTCTGGGATTGTTTGTTAACCTAACAGGGTCTAGCCTGATAAAACAACTTTATCAACTTTATTCAGCTACAACGCACGAGAAAAAAAAAAACGTTGAGATACGAGTGTGCTGGCATAAACGAACGTTTGCTGACATTATATTATGAAGTAGATCTCTATTAGTAAAAAGATCGTCATTAGCCAGATCTCATGTACTGCAGACCCTTAGCTGCATGAACAATAGGCTCACCCTCTCAACCACCCTTGTTTGGGTATTTCTCATCACTATTTGTTCATATTACATATTTCTTAGACTACGTTTCTAACCTTTATTCCTCTTAATATTTCAGCCTTTTTCTTTACACGTTGCAAAGAAGCTCTTCAATATGTTAAAGCCAAGTAAAAAAAAAGGATATCTAAACAAAAAAAGCGAAACTGACAATACGAACATGATTCCATTCCAATGGCTAGTGTTATATCTAAAAAGCAGATTCACACAAGCTGCTGGTCAGCAACACTCCTAACTCCCCCAAGGTGCTTTGTCGATGCCCAAACTCTTATTGTTGCATCGCTCAGATCATTCCGGTTCACATCGACAATAGTTAAACTGGTATTGTATGGAACCTTGATGTCTTCATATTTTAGCCCCGGAGTCAGTTTATAATGCTTTTCGGCAACTAGATATCTAAAGAAGTTTGTGATGACTCCACCATGTGCACACATCAACACATTTTTGTAATCCTTCTCTTTGGACTCCTCCAGTAGGTTGTTCCATTCCTTGCTGAGACGACTTATTAACTCCTCTTTTGTCTCACCCCTGTCTCTGAAAGAAGCACCATATTTCTTCCTTGCATCATCGATATACATTCCCTCAACATCTCCCATATATCTTTCCCTAAAGTTCTTGGTTTTCTTCAAGTTTGCATCCTCGAGCTTTTTACCCAGAACGTTGCCAAGCGTTTGCAAACATCTCGTCAAGTCAGAAGTGATCACGAAGTCGAAATTGTAGCCCCTCAGCTCTTTTCCTAATAATGCAGCCTGCTTTTTTCCGGTTTCGTTAAGAGGAATATCATGATGCCCTTGCATTCTTCTTGTAATGTTCCACTCCGTTTGTCCATGCCTCACCACAAAAATCCGTATAATGTCATCCCTTGTATTTATCCATTCGGTATCTGCTGTCATATTTTATCCCCGCTGATGCTTTAAAATTAATCAAGAACGACGATGCTGGATTTTCTGTATGATGAATAAAGAAATGTAGATATCCTGGAAATGCTTTTTTCTGCTAAAAACTCAGTTCGGATCTTGGTGGAAGCGATCACTCTGTATGCGGTATCTGAAATTTACCTCGATTAGGCCGGATCGCATTAAACCGCAATATGGACCATTCGGATTTTCCGTACTGAATCATACAGAAACAATACTGGTGGCATCGATCGACGTTTAGCGTCCAGCAGCTTGCTTTTCATTTCCTCTCCTCACTTTTTTTTCTCCTTTTAATTCTCAGGAGCTTGTCACTAAGATATTTTTCACCACAGTTAGTGATGCTACTTGGCTACGAACGATCCAACAAAAGAGCAAACGTTATAATTTATTTAAATAGACGTCACCATTCAAAAATTTGACGTCAGTTTGATTACAGAGATGTTTGCATTAAAGCAAGGAAAAACGTTCGTGAACAAGCAGTTGGTGTTACATAATCGTGGGTTTTCTTCTACACCAGTTGCGGGTTCCATTTTAGACTATTTAAAGTTTTACAAAAAGAAGAAACCAGAACTACCTAAGGAAAGGGCGACAGAAGATGTCATTGAGGATGTTGAACAGCACAAAGAGATTGAGGACATTCATAAAGTGAAAATTATTGGAAGAAGGGATCCAAGGCAATTTGACAAGAGACTAATACTCAAGAATTTAAACGGCTTTACCGGTGACTCATGGATACCAAAAAAGTCATTATACGCAATAACAATTGAGAAAGAGGTTGAAACCACAAAAGAAGAAGTGGGGAAGTTGTATCCAAGTGTCATTTCAAAGCTTTTGGGAGATATACAGTCTCAAACACTAAAGGAAGGAGATGCACATACAGAGCTCAATAATTTGGCTCAGAGGTTTAACGTACTGAAGCAAGTACAGCAGGTGTTTGGTATCTACATTTCTGATTTGCAGTTGACGGCACTCAGCAACTTCGACCTGATCCAGAAGTACTTATTGGAGGAGTTGAATCCACAAAAGGTTCCAGTGGATGAGATTGTTCCAGATAGAATCAATTGGAACCCTGCAGAGTTTGAGGGTACCAATATTAGTGTTGGCAAGTATGTCTTTGAGAGTCAAAAGAGCAGAAAGTTGAAGAAGCTTTTGCGGAAGGCTAATAAACTTGAGCGTGATAGTCTTTAGGATACCCAGCAGAATAATGATACACCGACCACCACTGCCTAGGTTAGAGCTATTCGAATTACCACGTCCTGTATATAGACACAAATACGTATTGCACGAAAGCTATCGACATACATATAAGTTATGCTATAGCTTGTATATGGCAATATTCACGAATATAGCTTTATAATTCCACACTTTTTGCATTCTTTGAGGAATCGAATAGGACACCAGTATAAAGACAGCGTACGATGAAACTGTAAAGCTATTATTCAAATTGCTGGAGCCGGGACAAGAGTAGCCATACATTCACACATACGATACTAGATAGTTGTTGCTGGATGATTGTTCTCGGATAATTAAAATATGACTATTACATTTTCAGATCTGTTTTTGAAAAAGATTGCCCCACAACCCAGTCCACCACCATTGATCCAACAAACTACATGCGATACCTTGCCTGGACAAGCAAAGATCATGCTTAGAATGAAAATATTGAATACATGTATAGCGAAAAAGGATGTAGCCGAAGAAATACAGTTTTTCCTTCCGAGTGTCAAATCCTTCGATTGTCCCGAGGAAGAAATAAATTTGCGCGTACTGGCAACCAATCATATTTGGGAAACCAATCCTCCAGCAATGTGAAGTGGCCTTTCCAAGTTATTCTTCCAAAAAAGTCTTATTCCTGTTTGGTTGAATGACCGGTGAAAATTCAGTTTCGTGATGTGGCCTTAGACTGCGAAAAATCGCACAGCACATGCTGTTCTCAGCTGAGCATGGCACTTACAGCTCTGACTGAGTGAGTATTACTTAATTGAGTCGTTGCCGAGGCAGTTGAAAAAGAAGAGGAATCAGAAAAAAAAAGATTAAAAAAAAATTTAGAAAAACGCTCGCTACTGTAATTCAATGGTCTGATGTACCGTGTTATTTTTAATTTTAAATTTACCCTGTAGTACCTCGGGGATAATATCTTAAAATCTAAAGCCGTTCAAGTTTTAAGGGTTGATCTAAGCCTCAAGATATGGCTGAATCTCGCAGATGACATCATTATTAGTTGTATGTGCGCTCCCAACCTTTTTTTATTTGCCTTAAAGCACTTCCTCTACTCCCCCAACTCCCCCTATTTTTTTTTTTTTCAAGCCGATTAACGGATCCTTGTATCTCCAAATCTTTTTTTTGTCTCTTAAGCACGGCCGAGCTTTTCTCAACTTTTCATGTTATAGGCTTTCTTAGTGTTACGCCTAAAAAAACATAAAACTTGATAAATATTTAGTGGGCAACCTCTTATATTGCTTGGCTTTCTTAGGGGAAAAAGGAATTTAGTCGGTGATTTGAGCTTTTTGTCAGTTTTTAGCTCTTGATTGACTTGCGAGAGAGCGCATTTGAGGTTAAGGATTCATTACGAATTAATCGCCCTTCTTTTTCTATTTAATTTTTTTTTTGAATCAGACACGTACCAATAATTATTCAGGAATTCAGGGGCAGAGATAACAATGACTGTTCTACGTGCTGGACACAGAAAAAGGACATCTAAGGCATGTGACTACTGCAGATCAAAGAAAATCAAATGCGACGGTCGACCCCAGTGTGCCGTCTGTGTTAAACATCACCTTAAATGCACGTACAACTATGTGGCCAAGCGGAGATCGGGATCAAAGAAGAAGAATTCAAACCAGGTGAAGGTGGAGTCGGCAAATTTCTCGGGTATTGTTTCGATGAGCAGTCCTAACTCGAGCATAAATTCCTCTGAAAGCAAATGGGATAACAGTGTTGGACTTCAACCGAACATACCGGTAGAAAATCATGTTCCCGCGGCCTCTTTGGCCCTCGATAAGAAGATTGAAAGCAGACTCGACCAGCTGGAGTCTATGATCAGCCTCTTGGTTTCCAAAGTGGCCCCTGAAGCTCAACATGATGGTCAATCACCTTCAGCAGTCCAGCAAGACCCTCCTAGACTTACGTTGAATCGTCGTATATCTTCACAGCCAAGTTTACCTTCCATCATGCTTGCCAGCCAGTCAAGTGCTTATTCTTCTCTTTCGCCGTCCCAATTATTCCCCAAAAACAACCAGATACTGTACAACAATACCTCACTCAACGGGCCATCAAAGCCTACATTTAATTTGTTCGGATCCGGCACTCCAATCGCATCTTCCGCTTCCATGCCACTGATAATGAATCCCGCTTCACCATTTAGACCCTCCGGGACAAGGCCATCTTTGACGCAGCCGGTTTCTTCCGCTTCCCCCTTATCTGTAAACAGTGATTCATCCAAGAGTCCCGCACTGTCGCTGTCAATGAATCCGGTGGCCAACAATAATCCGAAGGTGAAGCCTGGCGATTACTGCGAAAGGTACTTTGGAAATCACACCTCTATCTCGTTGTTCTCTTGCCGGGGCTTGAAATGGATAGATAGCAAGGTGAAAAACAAGAATGTGACTGCTCCACTCAGAGAGTTTCTTTGCACATTTGTTCGGCTCGAGCACCGTCATCTATCTGTCTGGGTCGATCCTATAGAGAAAAACCAGCTTGTTCCATTCCCCCCTCGCGAGGTCATAGGCATATTATTGGGAGAGCTAAAGACGCCCAACGTTTTATCCAGATTGATCGATTACCCATCTCTTTCAAGGTTACTGAAGATGTATTGCGATCATCGTGATGGATTGACGCCTGAGCCAAGATACACATACTCTGAGTTGCTCTTGATGAACTGCTCGCTCCTAGTTGCCGCCGCACTTTTAGAGGAGAAAAGACAGGTGTACGGATCTTCCGGCCAGAACCCGACCTGGGAAGATTTGGAAAAGATGAAGTTCGAGCTTCTCAATAATTCCTTATTCTACTACCATCGTGTGTCCGTCGTGTTTGATGGTTTAACCGGTATCAGAGGAATCATGCTACTTTCGCTATATGCTGACCTCGTCTCTCTTTCCCAGGGTGCTTATCTTATTGCTTCTACAGCTATCAGGCAAGCCCAGGACATGGGTCTTCATCAGGGCTCTACGTACGTTGGAATTTCGGAAAAGGAGAAGAGGAAAAGAAGCTTTATTTGGTGGGTGTGCTATGATGCCGACCGTGGGATGTGCCTACGGTTCGGAAAACCACCTATTATAAATGATAATGACGTCTCTGCACCTCCGCCAGATGGATTAACTAGATCATGGATGAGCAAGCGGCTGTTTGGTGGTGATGATTCTAGAATTAAGGAAACTCTTGAACACTTGCTTGCGGAAAAGCGGTTGAGTGAAGTAAATTTTATTGCTTTCCACTTGTACTCTGTTCTTACATCTCGCACGTACAACCAACTATTTGCTGCAAACGCGTTTACTAACAAGAGCCCCTCACAGATATACGAAAGTGCAAAGTTGCTACTCGAGGATCTAGAGGAGTGGAGGTTGCTAATACCAGATCTTTTGAGGCCAACCGTGAAGTTGAACCCGAGATTCACGGACTATATCAAAAAGGAGAAGAAGGAAAGAACCGGTCTTTCCATTTATTACATCTACGTATTTGTGTCCCTTTATTACCGCTACTATCATATTAAGGCAATTATCAACAAGGCCATTGTGAAAATCAAGTACACACATTTGACGAGAGAGATCTCAGGCCCACTTGCTGAGAAAATGAATGAGGCTGGGAAGGCCTGTGTGGAGGCATCGATGATCATATTGAACATGAGCACCATGCTGAAGGACTCGGAGTTTGGGAAGTTCTGTATGTATCATCCATTTAGTGCATTCATAACTTTATCGGCAAGCGTAATGCAGAACCCGAAAGCACCAAACACCAAGGAGCAGGTGAACGTGTTAATAAAGTCAGCCAAGAACTTCTTTTCAAACTTCCAAAGGAAAACCGCCGTTGATAAAGGCTGGGTTGCGGATGAGATTGCACGTCGGATGCTTTATATCGTCGTTAACGTTGTGGAAGAGAGCAATCCTTCTTTAAAGTTTGATTGCGGTGATTTGTTTGAAGAAATCACGAGTTCATCGAAAATGTCTGGAACGGCACAAAAGCCAAACACAAATTGCTCTGTTGATGATGGTGGTCCGAGAAAGAAGGCAAAGAAACCGTTTTCTGGAAATCAGAACTTCTACAACGTCCCGGTTGCTTCACTAATAGCACCGCCTGCTTTAAGTTACAGGGCTCCGGATGGAACTGTTCGTCCCTCATTACAGCACCAACCGCTAATGAACGGATCTGACGGTAAGCAGCAGGATATCATCAAAGCAAATCAAACTGCCGATCCTCATAATCCTTCAGCACCATTTGAGGGAGGAACCTTCTCGTTTGATTCGTTGGCAGAGACACAGGAAGATCCATCATTGAATGGAATTGCATCTAATGATGCTGGAAACCTGGATAGTCTTTTGAAGCTGTTCTCGAAGAACGAAACTACACCTACAAACGATAGTGATATTCCCACATCAGATACGCTGCCTTCAGATGGTGAGTCACTTTTCCAAAATATCTTTAATATCCCAAGCCTTCAGGTGGATCTTGCTAGTACAAATCACTTTATGGGGAGTCCATCGGATATGTTATAAATATTTTCTCTTATAAATCTATATTACTTACCTCTATACTTTGGGGTATTGTTGGTCGTTCTGTTTTCTTAAAAGATTTTCATTTTGAAGTATTTCGTTATTCATTTCTTGTTGTGTTTGATTTCTGTTACCTACGCTTCAATTTAATTTTACTCAATTATTTTTCTTTTTTATCCTTTCTCTTTACTCTCAGATATCTTTATAGATCATCAGGAAAAGTTTTCATTCTGTATATACAGACTCCAATACCAAGTTTTCAAAATTATATATATATTTTTTTTTATCGTGGTCCGTGTGTTCGATCAATAACAGGCCGGCGAACAATAGCAGGACTGCGAAATTTCCAGGTTTTGGAAGAGCATCGCAAAATCTTTCAAAATCTTTGAATCTTAGTTGTTGTTTTTTTCAGCCGCATAAAATTTCCTTTATTCCTAAGTCTCCGGGCCGAACGATAGATAGATAAGCTGAAGAATTAGCACAAAATTTCACTGTAAGACAAGAAAAGTTAATTGTAAGCCCAGATAGCTTTAGATCCTTGTCTATATATCTGAAATGTGCATTTCAGGCCAATATCCGAAATATAGTGGATTGGAGGGTACCTAAGTATTTCCCACACTTGAATACTCGTACCTTACGGGAACATGGGAACCTGCTGTGGCGCGAACATTTCTTACTAAAAATTATTGTGGGGTTTCATGTGTGACCCCCAATTAAGTAGGGATTTTAGCACACGCATGATTCAGTCACACCAAAAAAATTGGAAAAGCAAGATAAATTGTCGACATTTAAATAGAAGATAAACCTGAAAAAAATGAAATAAACTGTTGAATGATTCAGTTGCACTTGGATATATACTGACAATGTGCTATCCCCCTTCACTAAAATTTAGTCCAAAACACTCTGGTAACAGAACCAATATGAATATCTTGGATCTTCCCGAGGTGATTATTAGGCTTGTCACTAAAAGCCTGTACTCTGCAGATGATCGACTTTCGTTAGCTTTAACTTGTAAGTCGTTTTATTATCTGGTTATGCCAGCAATATATTCCAACATATTAGTTGCTGATTATAAAGTTCACCAGGTGTTCATTCCTAGCTTTGAAGAGACACCTTACACAATTTGCAGATTGGAGCATTTATCCCTATTTGTGAGAAGTCTTAGCAAAAGCCATAATGTTGCAAAGTATATAAGAAGAATATATGTCGATTGCAACTTCGACTTTTGCCGGATGGATGACATGCAGGAATTGATCAAGCTCCTCTTGGATTGGAAGGAAACACACGCAAATTATCCTTTGGAATACCTAAAGTCGATCAATTTCCTTAAGCATGATTTCGGGGTTATCGAACTAATAAAGACGTTCAGCTCATCTTATGCCACTGACCCTTGCATGCTCTATGAAAATGATGATTTCGATTCCTACTATGAGCACTTCGAAGAAACTTCCAATCAAAATCGTAAAACATTACCATCATTAGAAAGCTACCAGTTACGCAATATGGATGAAGTGCTTTTACTTTCCAGCCGTTCCAGACTTCGTCTTCAGGTAAATATTTCGCAAAATAGTCTATCTAATAGGAAAATTTCATTTCAAAGGTTATCTCGGCACATTTCGAGGCAAAATATCACATCCTTGGAATTCGTGAACCAATCCTCATTAATTACTTTTTTTTCTGCGTTATCTAAAGGGACTGAAATATTGGAAGCCAAAGCAAGCCTTCTTCCAAACTTGAAACGGCTTTCCATCACAATATCGGACATTCGATATTTTTCACATTTGCCAAAGCTTATTGACTGTCCATCCCTTGAAGATGTTGAATTACGGATTTCCAAGTTTTCCGTTTTACCTGAAGACGAATTTAAAAATATTGGTGCACTTGATTTCATAAATACAGTGCTTCATTCAGATATTCATAGACTCTCATTAGTGAATCTTAACCCCAACAATTTATTTGAGAATGATTCAATTGCAAGTGAGACGGTGTTTCACGATTCAAATCTTTTATATTACATAAGTAAATATGCTGAACTCTTTAATTCTAGTGAAGCCACCGCTAACATTGAATACTGGCTCTTTTCCATGAACAACTTTTTCCACGTCCCTCAGCTATACACACCTGGAGCAGATGATGCATACGAAAATCCTTTCCGCGTCACAAATGAATATATCACTGATAAGGTCGTCTTTTTCAAGAAAATGCTTAATTTCCCGAATGTCAAAACGCTAATCATCCCAGATTATTTATTCAACTGGAAGCTTTTTCTTACATTTGATGATGATGTAAGAGAAAATCAAAATATTGGTAATATGCACAAAATATTTGACAAATGTCGATGCACAAAATGTCAGAAAGCACGGATTGATGTGCCTCCTGGAAATGAAGGCAACAACCTATTGCATACATACTACAAAGTTGCTTCTCGAGATTTGTTCCAAAGAATGCCTAAACTTCAAAGTACCTTTGGTATGAATTTCTTTGATATTCCATTTCGAGAAGACAGCACTTACACTTCGTGTACGTGTACAAGGACCTTAATCCATAAGTCAAAGTTATTTTTGCTTCATAACATAAAGCAAGATATCATTGCACTTATCAAGAAGCAGCCCAAATTGGAGACATTATGCCTTGGGGGATATCTATTCTTTATCCGTAGGCTTTATAATTGTGTTCGTGTGTTTGAACCATACGAAAAATGGTCATTTGTGTTTTAATACAGATGAAATTTATGCTAACAATAGCTTGACTTCCTTCGCTCTATTAATACCACTTTTTCAAGTAATCCATCTTTGCAAGCAGTTAAGATCGGATCATCATAACCTCGAGGTCTATTCTTGGTAGTTTTCCTAAAGAAATCAAATTGTAATCATGTGATGGAATGCACAAAGACTTAAGTCTCTTGTGTCGACATTTCGGCAAATTCTTGTCTAGTATTTTTAACAAAAGTCTTACCTTAATGGTGTGATATCCTTTAATAATGATTAACATTGTAATATGTTTATTCCTGATTTATAATAAACCGAGAATAATCAACATTCGAAATCTGATAAATTTACGCCAGTATATCCTATACAGTAAGTATTTGTAATTTTTATCCACAAAACCTTCTCTTTCATTCTGAACCGCCACAACGACGACGTCTACTAATGAATTAACCACCACTTTTATCCTCACTCTAATTTATTTCCAAATCTCTTTACTATTTACACAGATTCTCATAAACTATATATTTGACATTTTTGGATCTGTTTTAAGTCAAATTTGAAATTTTACCTGAAATTCTTCTCCACTAAGTTTTGTCAGGTAGCCAAAAAGTTTCAGTTATAGTATTAATACTGCTGCCGCCGCTTTATCCAATCAATAAATGATTATCAAATGATTATCTGAGCATATTGCAGCAACCGAACTGTGATGCTTTCTTATAATCTATCAACGCTAAACTCTGTTTATTTTTATAGAGCTATAAGGAAAGATATTATACTAATTTGAATTGGTGTTTCATTTCTCGTTATGACGTGTATTCGAAGCTCACTACGGTCGTCCCTTTTTATTTTTTATCTTCGTATTATTTATTTTTTCGGCTAATTGCTGGAATTTAAAATGTTTATCACTTCCTCGATACGGAAAAAAGCACACAATCAAGAGAAAAAGTAGAGAAAAAAATAAAATCAAAAAAAAAAAAGTTGGAACTTCGTCAAATCAAATAAATGACTGGTCAAATCAACGGATCTGTTTTGGAGCTGAGCTTTTTTCTGACCACAAGTAAAATTGTACTTACTCTTTCTTTACATCAACTCCAAACACTAAATATCGAAGCTTGGCTCAACACCATCAATTTTCTTTCAGTAGCATACTTGAAGTTCTTGATGAACGAGCCTGAAACATTTAATATACCCGGTGGATTCCCCGGTGGAAGTCAGTTTGATAACACACAACCGAGGCAGCAGCTACTATTCAACAGAGATTCTGTTTCAACATTAAGTACACCAAAGAAATCAAAGGGAAAACAGGAAGAGATTGTAACACCCTCATCATCTTCGTTCAAATTTACAAACACTAATGGTCGCCCACTTTATCCTTCATTTGCAACCTCCTCACCTGGATCACCATCCGAGAGACACACACCAAAAATAGATGACACTTTGACGGATGGTATATGTGAGACAAGCTATTGTAACAAGGAGAATCAATCATTTGTGGATGAAATGGAGCATTTGCAGAAAAAGCTTTTCTCATCTAAGCTGAGCACCAATGTGATGAATGAATTCAGCCATCGCTATCAAAAACTTCGAGACGAGAACATTGCAAACATAGAGCGTTTGAATAATACTACAAGTAACGACGAGTTGAAGAGGATGTCATCTACACGGTATTCGAGAGCTCACAAGTCCAGATTCAACAAAATGGAATCAATAAGCTCTCATTATGCTGCAATCAGAGCTAAGCGTGATAAACAGGAAGCACTAAGCAGATCAGATGCTATTCCGAGGCTGAAGCGACAAACAAATGCAACTGCCGTGAGGTCTAGGCCACATAGAGCAGTTTTGGAAATGCCAAATGACAATATGGAGAATCTCAACAGAACACCAGGTCAAAAGCATAATGCAATGCAAAAAGTTGGCAGTGCTTCCAAGCGACAGAAGACGCCTACTGGAGACTTCAAAGAAGTTATAGATACTCCCACAAGGAATAAACAAGAAAGGGAGAAGATCCAGAATACCCATTTAGGCAGATTGAAGAAAAATGAGGCTTATAAGACTACATGCAAGCAGAGCGATTCTGTAGCTGGGTACAAACCACCTCAAAGAAATTTCAAATTTCAGCCATCACTAAAAGACAGTCTTGTTCCAAAACTTTTGTTTTCAAACAAGCATGCATCTGCCAGAGCAAGAACACCAGCAAAATCTTCCTTTGAAAGAGATGTCAGCTCTTTTAGTAAAGAAGTTAAAACGAAACCAACACCGCCTTTATCAAAAAAGCATCGTATACCATCATATTTACGCCCAACAAAGGCGTCCCTGCAGCGGGCAGTGTCCAACAAAGAGTTACTTGCACAGGACTCGAAAACTAATTTGAAATTCAACACGGATAGCACACATCATTCAAACAAATCAAAAATTTCACCATCAAGAGCTTGCTCTAATTTACACTCTTTTCTTACAGAGCCTGGCTCGAATTTTTCGCGTAATACGAGCACACCGATTCCAAGATATCCAACATTGGGTTCCCATTCAACGTTCAGCCAAAATTTAAAAAACTATAAAGACCTCACGGAAAGGCCACCGCTTTTTTCACATCACCAAATACCAAAATCAAGGACTGTCTCCGGTATTCCTAGATTGGCAAAACCACGAACCTCTACCATTCACAAGAGTCCTACCTCGTCCTCGATATGCAAGAAACCTTGGCAGTATTGAACTGGACCTTGCTGTTTTGCACCTTATTATATACTATCTTTACTAGAGCATTAATGAAACTATCATGTCCTGATGGTCATAAAATTTCAAAATATATCTGTATTTTTTTGGCCTGCACTGCCGTATTTTGGACGTGCTTGTTTATGTTCATGTTCAAGTATCTATAATTTTTATATTTTTCCCGTTTTATGATCTTTCCAGATTCTAAGAATAAGCAGTCAAAGAAAGATCCAAAGCAGTGATATTTAAATAAACAATGGGTCAAATGCATGATGCGGAATACTCAAATTTTGATTCAGGCTCTCGCGCGGAAGTATTACAGATGGTCAATGATTCGTATTCTGCGTTAGCAGACCATCAGGATAATTGGGTTGCAAATCTTGCAAATTGCAGTTCATTATTATGGCACGCATACAATGAGGGATTGAAAGTGCCAGCAAATTGGTGTGGGTTCTATGTTGTGGATCCAAAAAACGACAAGCAACTAATTCTTGGACCATTTATGGGAAAAGTCGCCTGCCAAACAATTAAAATCGGCAATGGTGTCTGTGGAACAGCTGCTAGTACTAAGATGATTCAAAGAGTTCCTGATGTTACAAAGTTTCCGGGCCATATAGCGTGTGATGGAGATACAAAAAGCGAGATTGTGGTACCTATTATTCAAGATAATGTACTAAAGGGGGTACTTGATATGGATTGCCTTGAAAATAATGGCTTTCATCAAGAGGATATTCGCTATTTAGAAAACCTCAGTGATATCATTGCGCGTTCTTGCAAATTCTGATATGTACATATTATACGATTATAGATGTTGGAAATGGATTTCATCTTCTAAATTAAGTCCCACCTGTTGACCTTTCCGGTACTTGTGCTTAGTGTATAGCCTTCTGTAAATGATAGAAGAAAGCATTGCCAATGTTGATCCGGCAACATTTGTGATTATGTCACCTGAATCGAACGTTCTAAATGGAGAGATTGCATGCTGAATGAATTCGCTTCCTATTCCAGCAACAATGGTACAAATGATGAATACCACCAAATTCCAAGTTCTTTGGGATCGAAGTTCGACTGTCCAATAAAACAAGGTTGTTAATATGAAAAACACACCGAAATGAACAATTTTATCGTGTACAATACTGATGTTTGCAAGGCCGAGATACAATGCTATTAGTGATGTTAAAAACAAAGCTTCAAAAAGAATGCATCTGTTAGTATAGAAGTCGGTTGATCATTTGTCGAAAAAGACTTACCAATAACGAAATTTCGGCGAATTCTCATAGTGACAAGAATTAATTCGTGGATTGTCTAGAAAATATGTGATATGTTTCACATTTTTTGCTTTACATACAGGTAATAGCTATGGTGAAATTTGAAACGATACATGAGAGCGCGATACTATTAGCAGAAATTAAATTCTGTCAATTGTTTAGTTCCCCGCCAAAAAAAAGTAAGGAAATTTAGGTAGGACAAGATAGGGAGTAGAATAGACAAGAATTTAGTACCTTTTTATAGTATGCTTACTTTTTTATGAATAACTTTTATTGTACCATTGAAATTTACACGTAATTGAATACAGATGCTTTGGCACTTGCACTATGACGGGCATTGAAGCATCTTCGAGATTGGTTGTCCAACCCGTATGTGGTATTTGTCATAATTCTCAGCCAAGGTCTGATCATGAACTAACAGCAAGAAAATACTTCTGCTCAAGTTGTACAAGTTTTCGTCTTTTAAAACTGAGGCTCAAAATGCTGTTGGTATTTCAAAATGGCGAGGTATCTGGGAAAATGGTGAATTCAATATTGAATGAGTGCCTTGATGAAAGAGCATACTCTTATCTCCAAAGATACATTGCATCAAATGACTTGGATCAAAAGAAACTGGTACCACAGGCGGAGTCTGTTGCTAGATTGGCAAGTGTAATTCTCAAGGTGGAAAATTCTCAACGTGAACTTCTTATTAAGCAACTTGGGAGAAAGCTTTCAACGTTAAATGATACTTGTGGAAATATACAAGGCAAGCTAACAGAGATTCAAAATAGCATTGTTCGACGAAAGCGCATAGTAAAAAGAGAACAGCAATTGCTCAAGGCAAGAAAACAAAGCATTCAAGATGGAATAAATGGCTCTTTGATTGATTCCAGGAATGGACATTTACCCAAGCAGGAAATGTTGATAGAAACAGTTAGATTGAAACTGGTCTACTCTATGTTTGATGTATGGAGCGTTAGAATGTTACACGATGATATCGGGTCGTCTGTTGCAATTTTAGGGGTACCCATCGTTCGAACAAGCGAAATTTTGAATTATTCGACGAGGATTGTCAATTGTACTTTAATCAACTTACAGAGATTCATAATGTGGATATTAGAGTACATGACTATTAGCATTCCATATAATGTATCTCTGTCAGAGGGTATGCCAGTCATTTTCGATTTGACTGTTCATAAGGACTTTGCTGTTTACGTAAGTAAGACCAACAAACAAGTGGCCCCTTTAAGATCAATTATCGAACTCGGGCCGCATCGGCTAAAGCATTTTTGTGAAGCTATGGCTAGACAAATCATTATTCTTACGAGAATAATGCTAACAGTAAGTCCAGAGAGCCTGTCTGCATTTAGTTCTCTTTCGGACATATTAAAAACAGATCAGATTGTGGCCACAATCGTCAAGAAAATCATGAGTTTGGTTATGATACGGAAGCAGGCATCAGAGAAGTTACATAAAGAAAAGCAAAATGGCGAAGAAGGGCATAAGAAATCATTTTTCTTTTGGAAATCGCCAAAGAAAATTTACGGGAAAGAGGTTAAGCAGAGCTCTAAATCCAATGTACTCCCCGCCAAGAGCACAAATGAATACAGCATAAAAGAATACGCAGAAATCCTAAATGGGGAACAACTGGATTTTAGTGACATTGCATCCTTAATACCAGGCACATCATGGGAAGCTGAAAGCTCAAGTAATACTCGTACTAATGAGAAGGTGTTTGACGGGTCAATTCCAAGTGAGGAGGCTCTTGAAGATCCATCTCTATTTGCAAGTGAGCTATATGCATATTTACATTGTCAAATTCGTAAAATCGCCGATGTCAGAAGTGCTAGTAGTAAATCATTGAGTATTATGAATTCGTCATCGATTTCATCAGCATTTCAGCAAATTAATCTTTCTGTCAATTCAAACAGTCTGAAACAATCACCAGTATTGAGGAGTCGAAACAGTTTAGCAAGCATTAACACTACTCACCATCTTAAAGGAAAGCAAAGCAGTTTAGACAAGTGGGAAGTTGTTGGGAAAGCATTATAATGTAATATCCTTATTAAATTCATCTATAAATTATTAATTGTGTACTAATGAATAATATTGTGATCTGATTGCACGTCGGAAATGATGAATTTATCTCGAATAGGTTAATCGTTCGTGTACGGATGTACACACGTTACCCGGAAATCTTATTATTTCTCGCATTATGGAGCATCCCTTATGAAGACGACGGCAATGATATAGGCCGAAATTTTTAGATAAATAAATTGAGAGGAATTTGGCAGTTGGATACCAAAAAAAAAAAAAAAATACATGTGTAAAAATAAAATTAAACTATGAAGCATAAGGATGTTATTTTTTTCCGCTCCGATTATTTTGCATACTCAGTATGCGGTGTCCCTGTGTGCAGTAACTAAATTTTCTAATCTATCAGGTCGCGGAAGCGGTAAGGAAGAGGAGAGGCAGAGCAATTGATTAATTATACTCAAGATATCTAGTATCTTTCTTTAGAGTTAAAGAATAAAATAAGCTATTTGTATTTTTCTCCCAAAATCTCCTCATATCTCTCAAGAATAATAGTCGCTGTTCTTGGTTTTGTTTAACATTGTGCCATCAGTGGATTCAAGGGGCTAAAGAGAATAAGAAAGCAGTCATAATAGAAATATGTTGTCAGATAAAGAGTTATTCGACCTGAACAAAAAAGCCGTCACGGAGGGCTTCAAGATACATCCACGTTTGGAATATAATACCGTTGGAGGTGTTAATGGACCGTTGGTTATCTTACAAAATGTCAAATTCCCAAAGTACAACGAAATTGTTAACTTAACTCTTCCAGACGGAACTTCGAGGCAGGGTCAGGTTTTGGAAGTGAAAGGTGATAAAGCAGTTGTCCAAGTCTTTGAGGGAACATCAGGTATTGATGTCAAGAAGACCAAGGTTGAATTTACAGGTGAGAGTTTGAAAATTCCCGTTTCGGAGGACATGTTGGGAAGAGTTTTCAACGGTTCTGGTAAGCCTATTGATAACGGTCCAAGGGTGTTTGCCGAGGATTATTTAGATATTAACGGATCGCCTATCAATCCATATGCTCGTATATATCCCGAGGAGATGATCTCTACGGGTATTTCGGCAATCGACACGATGAACTCTATTGCTAGAGGTCAGAAGATTCCTATTTTCTCGGCTTCTGGTTTGCCTCATAATGAGATTGCCGCACAGATTTGCCGACAGGCAAGTTTGGTTAGACCAACAAAGGATGTTCACGATGGACATGCGGACAACTTCTCCATTGTGTTCGCAGCTATGGGTGTGAACTTAGAAACATCCAGATTCTTCAAGCAGGACTTTGAGGAGAATGGTTCTTTGGAGAGAACTGTTTTGTTCTTGAACTTGGCAAATGATCCAACCATTGAGAGAATCATTACACCACGTTTGGCCTTGACAACTGCAGAGTACCTTGCATACCAAACAGAAAAGCACGTTTTGACCATTCTTACTGATATGTCGTCTTATGCCGATGCTTTGAGAGAAGTTTCCGCTGCCAGAGAAGAGGTTCCAGGTAGAAGAGGTTACCCTGGTTACATGTATACTGATTTGGCCACTATTTACGAAAGAGCAGGTAGAGTTGAAGGAAGAAATGGTTCGATTACCCAGATTCCTATTTTGACCATGCCTAACGATGATATTACACATCCAATTCCGGATTTGACCGGTTACATTACCGAGGGACAGATCTTCATTGACAGACAGCTTTACAACAAGGGTGTCTATCCACCTATCAACGTCTTGCCATCACTTTCTAGATTAATGAAGTCCGCCATTGGTGAGGGTATGACCAGAAAGGATCACGGTGATGTTTCCAACCAGCTTTATGCCAAGTACGCTATCGGTAAGGATGCCGCAGCTATGAAGGCCGTTGTTGGTGAGGATGCTTTGTCGACAGAGGATAAGCTTTCTTTGGAGTTCTTGGAGAAGTTTGAAAAAACTTTCATTTCTCAAGGTGCCTATGAAGACAGAACTGTGTTTGAGTCTTTGGACAAGGCCTGGTCTCTTTTAAGAATTTATCCTAAGGAGATGCTTAACAGGATATCGCCAAAGATTTTGAACGAATTCTACGATAGAGAGAGAACTGCTGCTGCTGCAAAGACACAGAAGGTTGAAGCTTAAGCATTGATTTGCATGTAAGCTTTTTTTTTGTTGTTGTTCTCTTATTGATTTTACTGTCATCGTTTCTTCCGATAAGAAAAAATTCACAATTTCGGAAGTTTCAAAGTATACTAAAATACAAGATATAATCTTTAACAGATGTAAGTCGTTTCGAATGGTAGTAAATGTGTAGAATGATGGATTGTGGAATCCCAAATTCAATTCATGTGCCTCAAGCTTTAGTAAAATTCCTACTTTTTTTTTTTTTTTTTCTTGAAATTTTAAAGGTTGGGGTTACAGGTAGTCCGTCCGCTTTTCTTGCGGCATAACGCCGATACCGATAATCTCCATAAAAACTCTTTGTGCTCAACAATAGAAGACCTCCCAGATTAATAATGTAGCAACTTTTTTTTGCTTCTTACAACGAGGTTTCTCCGTTGACTTGGGGAGGGGCACATTGTTTGAATTTGTTGCAAAATTTCAGTCAACCTGTAGTCGGCAATGGAGCGGACGGAAGTACTGTAAATAAGAGAGGAGAATTTACGTTATGAGGAAAAAAGAATTGTTCCCAAGATGTACGTTATTATCCTTAATTTTTTTCCCCCCCTGTTCTGTTCTTCTTGCTTATAACTAGTACAGAACTGCACCCTTAATTCCTTTGCTACTAAGTCAAATGGTTTCCGTCCGTACTATCAAACAACTCAAATCGATCTGGTTTCTTGGATGATCCAATAGTATGATATCTCTCATGGATCTTCCGCCGGAGGTTCTTTTCGAGATCTTCGATTTGGTCCCGTTAGAACTCTCCCGTACCAACCGTTTTTTTTACATAATGCTTAACCATTACTTCCATGATCGCTTGATCCGTGATTGCGGGTCGAATGTTCTCCTTTGGCTTTCTTTGCATGACTTTTATGCTTTTATAGATTATATCAAGTCACTCGATTATTGGAGAAAGACACAAAGGATGATTATCGCACGCTATTGTAACTTAAGGCCATATCAGGAAGTGCTGTTAGGCAAGCAACATCCAGAACAGTTGAATAAGTGTGAATTCATAGGGGATTCATGGCAGTTTATTTACCAAATCTATAAAAGCAGGAGAATTTATTTTGATAAAGAGAGTTGTCAGTTTGACGAGTCAAGATCCTCATTTGACCATGGACTGTTGAAAATCAATCGTACCTACTTGCTAAAATTCAAGAAGCAGGTGCGTCTACCCGCTGGAAAATACCGTTTTATTGGGACTGTGGTACTTGAGAACCCTGCCGGACTTAGCAGTGTCAACTTCAAAATCGTTAACAAATCATCAGGTGAGGTTCTATGTGATTACTTCCCACCTTCTTCGATAAAGAGTCTGGTTCCAGGAGCAAAGCTCTGCGTTTTGAATATGGGTGATTTTGCTTTGGGCAGAAAGAATGGTACGCTGAAGGAAATAGATGATTTTACAGATCTAGATGTTTTGGTCGAGGATAGTGAGTTTATGAAGGCCGGTTTCACTCTTTGCTATCTTGATATCTTGCCGATCGGTCGCAATGTGCATAGGCCACCAACATGGGTATTCTGGACTATCGATAATCAAACGCCAACTCCAGAAAATGTTACAAATGTGCTCTTGAAGCGTCTGTACGATTCGATAGAGCATTCTGTGTCTGGTAAGTTGGATCTTGATCCTGCCCCATATCAACCTCTTGGAAGTTATAGTAACGGACATGGACATTTTGTTTGTCCAAAGCTTGCAACTTCTCCTGAAGAGCATAAAGAGCGTAACGCTAGCGTAGGAATTGATATCAGCACATATTCGAAAGACTTCTACACCAAATTCAATAAGAAAGGTGAGCTTATCACTCGTACCTTCAAGTTTTTCACAGTTATAGATAAAAGGAAGTATGACAAGGTTCTGAGCCGACGGAGAGAAACCATGGAAAGAAGCAGCAAAGAACATCAAAATGAGCCGTTGAGATGGAAGTTCGCCCATTATTTGGCCGTTTGACTTCCATCAAGTGCGTAAATTTTGAATTCGCACGTTTGGTTGTGACATGATTCAGTGTTGTTCTTGTTGTAGTTCTTTTCGGCATTTAATTCCATTATAGAAGTATATATATTCTGCCTTAGGCTTTTAATAATAAATTCTGATGTATCTATGAAAGATTCATATATTTTTGTTTTCTTGATTTGTGTGTAAAACTTATCTTTGATATATACATTCCAAACATGTTTGGCAGGATTAAGTTGCTTTTTCTCACTTATGATATGTGTTTAATTTTTGAATAACATTTTCTTTCCGCCCCTTCACTTCCACATTTGCAATATGTACCAATGTTTCTGTAAAAGACTTCTGGTAAGTTCAAGTATAAATATGTTACCATTTGCAAAATCGAGGCAAGTAAACGAACAAATTAAACAAAATTCAGGGCATAATAAATTTGGCCGAACGTATAGAATTCAGCGAACAAATCTCAGATACCTATTTTAGCTGAAAACGGAAATGATTTTCGCCCTAGCTAGTGCGTCTTCGAGATGCATTTAACAGCGAGCAAAAGCAAAAAGAAAAGTCGGTTCTTCATCCGCTATACCTATTTACTCAATTACAACATGCTGGCAGCAAATTATTGTTATCATGTATGACCGTAATTATTTAAATAGTTAACTATATAAGAACGCCGACATTTGCAACTTATGGATCAAGAGCATCTCGCATAACGTTAAAATGTAAGACACCCATAGTATGTATCTTTTTTTTTGTTCTTACTTTTTTATTTTTTATTTTTTTTTTTCGCCCTTCCCTTTTCGCTCTACGCTCTATATCCTTTAAGACTTTTTTATACTCTATTTGTTTATATTTAGTTACACCCTTTTCTTTCCTCTTGGACCAGTTCTTTCCACGGAGATACATCACAAAGTATACCAACACCCCCATATATAACATTTCACAAAAATTAACTTCAAATTCAACAACAGTCTTTTTTTTTCTTTATTAATATTTGCAATTATATGCTAAAAAAGAATAGTGTCTTATTTTTATTTTCATAACAATGGCAACATCGGAATCTTTATTTGGTAACAACTTTACTGAGGAGTCACATGAAGCTCAAGAAAACGTCGAGCCTTTCGAGGACAAGGAGGTGGATATTGGAAAGACATTGATAACGTACCGTGTTCTTGTGTCGAGAAGAGAGGCAGGTGCAATTATTGGACGCAATGGTGACAATATAACGCGTATAAGGAATGACAACAACGTGAAGGCAGGTGTTTCCAAGGTCGTCGAAGGTTGTATTGATAGAATACTGATAGTAACTGGAATGGTGGATAATGTTCCAAATGCATTGGTTTCGATCGCCAAATCTGTTGCCGAGGCAAATGCAGAAACGGTCAGACAGGCTAATGAAAAGGGCACAGACCCTACGAGTCTTATCACGTACGAGTATTTCCCGTTGAAGCCACTCACTCAACGGCCGGGCCCAAATGATCCGGAATACGCAGAAACGTTGTTTTTAAGGCTTCTAATACCAAACGTTCAGATGGGAACTTTGATCGGCAAGGGCGGTTCAAGAATTAAGGGAATTCAGGAATCATGCGACGTGAAGATGGTTGCCTCGAAGGGCTATTTGGAAAACTCCACCGAGAGACTGGTAGAGTTACTTGGAAGGGAAGAAAATGTCCGAAAAGCACTTGCAGAAATATCCAGGTGCTTGTTGTGTGACTTCCAAGGAGCCGTGACAGCTACATTTTATACGCCAAGCACATCAATGCCATCGTATAGGAGAAGGAGGGAGAACAGAACTACTGGCAAGGAGCTTATTCGTAAAATAAGTTTCCCTAACGAGTATATCGGAGCCCTGATTGGAAGAAGAGGCTCGAGAATTCAGGAGGTGAGACGCTCTTCGAATTGTGCAATTGCAATCGAATCTGATTCACGGGATGGATCCGAGGAAGGAGGAGTGAGGGAGGTCACACTTATTGGAACAATGCCAAACATTGATCAGGCCGTCGAGATGCTTACAGATTTCTATGAGAGGGAGAAGAACAGACGGGAAAGTGAACGGGAAGAATAAGGCACACAGACGGGTAGAGAAGTACTTCACCATGCGATATTTGCAAAGAACATTCAACGAATCAACATGCAGGATAACTTTTATGTCATAGTATCAGCATTGTCACGTTCTGACCTGGGAGGCTTTTTTCTATATCGTGTGTTTTATGTTAATGATCTAATTAAGCCACACATTTGCTATCGAGCTTGCTGCCTTTTTCTGTCCTTCATTTTATGCTTCCTTTGCTTAGGCACTGTACATTAATGCTGCTTTCATTTTATATTGCCTTTTTTTATTTTTTTTTTTATTTGGTCGTCGTCCAGCTTGGCACCGGTTTCGAATACCAATGTTTTGTTTGGCTACTGCTACAAAATCCTTGCTTGCCTTTTCCAGTACTTTTTTTTTCACTTTTTTTTGTTTAGTTTCGTTTCGTCTCTACTTTTCTTTTACAGGTCAAACATCTAAAATGTATATTTTCTTAAGCAGATTACCAGCAAACAGAAAGTAAGTAAAAAGAAATATCTTTATTACTATTATGCGGATAAAAAGCGTGGCAGATACATACATATCAGACTAAAAAAGCAGAGCCAGAAAGCTTAACTTAAGCCTCTGGAGCTGGAGCAACCTCCTCAGCTGGAGCAGCTTCTTCGACTGGAGCAGCTTCAGCATCCTCAGCAGGAACATCCTTAACCTCAGTGTTATCACCACCGACAACATTGACGAATGGAGTCTCAATTGCCTCGGTTTCCTTTGGCTCGTGAACAATAACGGCATCAGGCAAAGCCTTTGGACCTCTCTGGGAGGTGGCTGGGTCAAGCATGATCTTAACCTTAAGACCCAAGACACCCTGTCTCATCAAAACGTGTCTGCAGGCAACATCGATGAAGTCCTTGGCTGGCTGACCGGTGTGGATCATGAAACCATCGGCAAACTTCATAGCCTTAGCTCTGGCACCCTTGGCCTTACCAGCAATGATAACCTCAACACCCTTGGCACCGGCCTCCATGGCGAATCTGATGACACCGTAAGCGGCTCTTCTGACAGCCAAACCGTTCAACAACTTGAATCTCAAAGACTCACACTGGGTAGCAGCAGACAAACCCTTGTCTCTAACTCTCTCGGCGTACAAGACGATCGAACCTGGGGCAAAGTGGAATCTCTTCTGGAGCAACATGGTCAACTCTCTGATTCTTCTACCCTTCTCACCAAGAACCATAGCGGTCTGCGAAGCTCTGATGATAACATCAGTCTTGGTTGGGGTAATTCTAACCTCAACACCAGCGTAACCTTCCTCAGGCAACTCTCTGGTGAAGAACTCGTTCAACTCGGCGTAGAAAACACCGTCAGCGACCAACTTTCTGGTCTTGGAGATATGTGATGCAACCATTTTGTGTTATGTTTCAAGTATGCTTGCTGTGTGGAAATGTATCAACAACTTAATCAGAAGAATATGGGATAGGTAATACCTTTCTAAATTTGAGTACACCTACAAAAATTTTTCAACCATGGCAATTGATGAAAAATAATTGCAACCGAATTCTTCCACTTGTTTTTATTTTTATTTTTATTTTTTTTTCGCTATTGCAATTCTGAACACCTGCATTTTCCATCCCGTTAGCCGCGACTGCAAAAAAGAGGGTAGCCAATTTAGGGCCGCAAACCCCCACGAAAATCACGTGCCAATGCTATAAAATTTTGTTTTGTTTTGCTTTCGCTGTAAACAGTTTATGCGGAGTTCGTGCGACACATTAACCGCATTCACAAAAATTCGGGTATTTATGGAAAATGTATTCCTGAAGACGTCATACTCTTAAAACACGCATTATCTGAATACCCTCACATATCTACAAACTTTTAAGTGTACACACGCGTTCCGGTGTTTCGAAGCGGAACGCTGGAATTTTGTCCATCATTTTCTGTGGCATACCTGAAGAATCAGATCTTAGTGCTTAATTTATTGTCCTTTAAAATGATATCCGTTCATAATTTCACTCCGCTTAATACTGTCTGTCTCTACAGCTTATGAAGGAGAATCCTACAAATAAGGAAAAATTCACCGATGATAAAAAAAAAGATTCGATTCAATAGGTTGCTAGCCGGGAGATTGTCGCGTCATCGTGATTAGGTAATATACGTAGTTATTTTTAAAAAACAGAGAGGTGCGTCATTATTCAACTCTACTCATTCTCTCAAACAAGTAAAACCGAGAAATTTGCAACATCGTTTTAATTGTGGCCATCTCTCCTGATGTGCGATCTTCACTCATCAAGTCTTGATCTATCATCTTCTTGGGTTACCTTTTTTGTGAGTGAAGCTTGAACTGCATTTTCCAGAACTCTTCACTTACATTCATTCCTCTGCTTCTTTTCACACTCACCTATGTATTGAAATTATTCATTAAATTCATCTGAAATCTCTTTCCCAAATACCTTCAACTCCAACGTTCGTTGCTATTCACTCATTTAAACGTTAGCCACTCCTTTCTAACTGAAAATTAACGAATTCTACAGAAGAACATTCACATAAGCTATCCATCATTCATTTGTTCACTACGCGTTTCCACATCGAACAAGACTCCAATTATTGCAATACCATATTTTAATTAATTTTACAGATAATAGCTAATGTCGGAACAACTAGCTCCACCAACAGAGGTCACTTTTAATGTGAGTGATTACTATGAAATCAAGGATATTATAGGAGAAGGTGCATATGGTATCGTGTGCTCTGCAATCTATAAACCAACCCAGCAGAAAGTGGCCATCAAGAAGATTCAGCCATTTCAAAGAACAATGTTTTGTCTTCGAACACTCAGGGAGCTCAAACTCTTGAAACATTTCAACCATGAGAATATCATCGGAATCCTGGATATTCAAATACCTTATGACTTTGAGCATTTTAATGAGGTTTATATTATTCAGGAACTGATGGACACGGACCTAAGTCGTGTCATTCGCACCCAAAGATTAAGCGATAACCATTGCCAATACTTTTTGTATCAGACGCTAAGGGCATTGAAAGCTCTACATTCCGCTAATGTACTCCACAGAGATTTAAAGCCATCAAATTTGTTGGTAAACGCCAATTGTGATCTCAAAATCTGCGATTTTGGTCTTGCTCGATCAATTGCCTCTAAAGATGATAACTATGGCTTCATGACCGAGTATGTTGCAACACGTTGGTACAGGGCACCCGAGATTATGCTTACATTTCAACAATATACTACTGCAATTGACGTGTGGTCAGTTGGCTGCATATTGGCAGAGATGCTTTCTGGACGACCCCTATTTCCCGGAACCGATTATCATAACCAGCTTCAGCTTATAATACAAACTCTAGGTACACCTACGGCAGATGATTTTAATGTGATAAAATCCTGGAGAGCTAAAGAATACATTCGAATGCTTCCATTGTGCAATAAAAAGCCATTTTCTGAACTTTTCCCAGATGCAAATCCTCTTGCTGTTGATCTCCTTGAAAAACTTCTATCATTTAATCCAAAAAAGAGGATTACAGTTACACAAGCCTTGGAACACCCATATTTGTCATTTTACCATGAGCCTGATGATGAACCGGACGCGGAAAAAATACCTGACGATTTCTTTGATTTTGACAAAAGAAAGGATGAGCTGACAATGCCGGAGTTAAAGAAGATGTTGTACGAGGAGATAATGAAACCGTTGAGATGAGTATGCAAACTTTTGGACTTTTGCCTTTCTTTTTCTCTTGTTCTAGATATAGTAGAGAAATGGATAACTTATAATTCAGCGCTATCTTTTGATTTCTGTACAAGCATATACATGATGAGGAAAACATTCTGCATAGGATATAACGATGTAATAGATTTTTTTATTTTTTTATTTTTTTTATTTTTTTTTATTCATGCATTCTCTATCGATAACATGTTTAAATGGAATTCTAAACTCCAACTACTTACTTGTGCAATTGGTGGCAAGACGAGCTTTAAACATAACATGTTCATATTAGTTTGTACAGGACTTGGCTCTATAATTAGATCATATGATTTTATCTTCAAACAAATATGAAAATACCAAATTGTTTGACAAGATCGTATTTGAAAAGAGCTCCAAATATTCGCAAATATCAGTTGAGATATGGCAACTAATATGCATAAATTTATCCTCAAATGATATATGCCATTTGATGGAGTGCTCGAAACAGCTAAATGATACATTGAAAAGTGATGTTATATGGAGTCATCGTGTTATTAATCGCTGGTACGGACCCATATATTATACAATAGGAGGTATTGAAAACAGGATTCCGGTTGATCACTTTTTTGAGGTTTATAAGGAACATTATAGAAATGATAGGGCAATTGATCGTGCGGTTTTGCAAATCAGTGAGATGCAAGAAAACGAATCGGGTCAATGTCATAAACAAGGCCTAGTATCGATCATAGAAAAGCTTATTGGGGGCAAACCTGAGAATGTGGTACCTGAACTCTTAAATATTCGTCATCATTTAACCTTTGAATCTCTTTACTCAAAGTCTAAATTTATAAAGGATAGGAGAAATGCGTTGGTATATAAATTGGAGCATTTGAATCAGGTATTTGTGGCCTCGGCATTCCTAGAGGCCATTCAATGTAGGATTGTGCTGGATCTTTTATGCAATTTATACTATTTCGACAAAGAACCTGCAAATATTGAGTTGTGCTTATTACAATTCAGTGCTGTTGATCCACATTTTTTTGAGCTTTGCCTGGCCAGAAATCATGCTAGAGAACATACACTTTTGAAGTTGAGGGAAGACCAGGGTTTGCTTGAGAAATCTTCATTCGATATTATAAAAAGTATCATAAAGGAATTTCGAAGTACCGTGAGTGACATGGGAGGAAATAAAGTTTTGACAGGCTTACATACAGGAGGAAAGATATATTTCGAGAATGCACTAATGGACAGAGCATATAGTGATGAAAGTATGTCAGTTGAAGTAGATTCCGAGGTATTATACAATATTCCAAATAATATTGCAATAGTTAAGTCTTTTTGTGATGAGCTTGGTGTCGACGTGAGGGTTAATTCGATGCTTATAGAATGCCTTAATGCACAAGGAAATAGATTTGGAGTTATTCCACTTGACAGGGCAGTTTCGGTTGATATAAACATTCTCCCTGAAAGAGTGAGAAACTTTGAGGACGGCAATAGAAGCTATTGCACGTATGCGATCGAGAACTTGCTTGGAATCAGCAAATCCAGTGGTATTAGACATTCAAGATTATCACGGAAAGAAGATATAAATGCGACTCAGGCAGACAGCCGGGCCATTATATATAACGAATTTGTCAGAGACAGTATAAGAACTTTCACACGCTTATGCATCAAAGCATTTGAACACAAACTTGATATTGAAACCTCAAAAGACCTCATTGACTTTGCATCTGATCATAGATATCCCATCCTGCTTATAATGCTAAAAAATTACATGAAAAAGTTCAAAGGAACACCAACTCATTTGCAGATTATGGAGGAAATAGAGACGAAGTTGCTGGAATATGAGGATACACACTTTGATAAAGAGAACGGCCTACAATTTGGATACTCTGATGAAAACAGTAGAAAACTCCAGACGGCAAGTGAATTGCAGGTAGGAGAAATAGTTTTTTCTCCTAAAGCAGAGGCAGCAATTATAATTGCAATTCATATGGACCCAAGAACGTATTTCTGCCTTACAGCCGGAAATTACCTTGTAATATTTTCCGAGCATGAACTGAGGAGGAAGAACTTTAACGATGAGGTTGTGTATCAATTTGCAGATTACGATGATCTCGGAGCGTTTTTTAAGAGATTTGATTGGACCGCAAGGAGATTCGTGAGAATATAAATCGCTTCATAAACTTGTTTAATAAATAATCGTCATTGGCATTACAAACATAAATATTATTTATGCTTCAAATTACACGCATCAGTAATCAATCAGCGCAACTGCTCCTCTTGAAAGCCTTTTAGTGGAGTAGAATCGTCTGTAAGGGGTGTATCGCACAGGAATAAACTTATCCATCAGTAAATTCTGACAGAGAGAAAAACAGTTTGAGCTAATCCAATATAGCACTAAAGCAGCAGGTGCCTGAGTGGACATAGCCATTAGAAATATAATAGAACCTCTAGACATGGTCATTATCATATCAAAGGCAGTGGGTCTAAGCGAATTCCGAACACCTCGAGTAGTTAACTTCATGAGGTCAGCAGTCGCAAAATTCCACTCCGCATTGGCCAATGCAAAGATTCCTAGAATAACTGGAAGTACAAAGTATGGATCACTAACAGCCAAATCGGTCAAATATCCAAGTCCTTCTGTTGTGAGTGTAGGATCGATAGGTCTTGTTCCTAGAGTACTCCATCCAGTTAACGTTCGAAGCATGTATGAAATGGAGACCCACAAGGGGATCTGAACTGCGGGTAACAACATAAATTTCCAACTTTGGCAACCGTTCTCCTTAAAAATCTTTCTTTGCCTCCTGAATTTTTCCTTGGAGGCTAGAATCATAATTTTATCACCTGTCAAACCTTCTGTTTCACTCTTGATTGGCGGCGACTTATTCGGATTCAGCTTTCTGGCCAGTTGTGACTCCTGACCTTTGGCCGCAAGCTTGATTTTCAACACAGGAGATAGCGCGTTGATAATGGGACGAAAACTATTCTGCTTCTGGAAACCTTTCCGCTGAATTATGGCCAACGGTAGAGTAATTACTGATCTGAGTGCAATAGTAAGCAACGGGATAAATCCCCACCATGGAATTCCTGACATTGAGTGGATCATTTCTATATACGTGGTTCCCTGATCTAGTATTGCGATAATAGGCTCCATTGAGAAGTTTCTGGTCTGAAAGTTGTGTGACTTGCGGGCCATTATATTATTTCGAAAGCTGCTTTTGGGTATAAAGCTGGCTTTTAGTAAACCTGACTGTTGTGACAATAAACATCTTGTAGCAAGTCTTTTCGGTGATTGCAGAAACATTTCACCTGCAATGTTCTATACCTGGTTCCGTAATAAATATACTTCAGCACAAAAAATTATAAGGAAACGGCGTTATTAATCAGGATCGCTTTTAATTTTTATCCATACTCTTTATTTTTATTTTGAATATTTTCCCCATTTACTCGCTTGAACTTTTTTTATCCCATGGTCTTGAAGCGTTCAACATCCAGAAAGCTTTGCTTTACCTATTTATTTCCACTTTGCAACCCCCTAAGATCCCTAAATTGATATTATAGATTTCTCTTCGATTATACGTGATTGTAAACAAATTCAGTTTACCCCTACGAAAAGTATACTATTTACAATTCAAGTAACGTTCTTGACACACCAAACAACTTTTCAGCATGTCATTAAAAAGAACCAGGGCAACACCAAAACTAAATAGAGCATGCATGCTTTGTGGAGTGGTCCAATCGATGACGGTAAGTACTTTGATTATAGCGGGTTCAAAGCAGAATCTGAAACTAACAAATATACAAAATTTCACATAGGAGTTCAGGAATGATGGCTGTCCTAACTGCGAATCTGTGTTACATTTCACAGACAATGAAGATATGATAAGGGAATGCACTTCGCCTACATTTGAAGGATTAGTTGCGTACAAAGGAGAAAAGACATCATGGGTGGCAAGGTGGCTACGAATCGAGAACTTTGTTCCGGGAATGTACGCTGTTCGTGTTTCAGGAAAACTTCCTGAAGATATAAGTGGCGATTTGTACTCACAAGGGATAGAGTACAGGCCTAGGGATGGGAGTGTACGTGATTAGGCAGATGCTGTCCTTATTGTTGTATTAAAAATCATATATATTAATGGATATTAGAGGCTTTTTTTGGTATTTGGGATCTGCCTATGCGCAGCCCCAGTGCTAACTAACTGGTTGGCATTGGGCAGTCGTAGACAGACGCTTCCGTCGTATGTAAGGATGCGTAGAGCATCGTATTATTAAGCGCAAAAGGTTCAGCCAGAAAGGTAATAGAAAAAGAAAAAACATTATCTCGGATAATAATAAAAGAAGTGCATGTGAGAAAAAAATTTTCCCCTTACAAAGCGATTGGAAGTCCCAACTTTTTTCCATCCCATTATATTTGCTTCCCTATACGAGGAATGTGTTTAATTAAATTTTCAGTATAAGTAGGGACACGAATCTGGATTGTACCTCAACGCTATAACCACCGCCTTATCATTCATCCGTCCTAGAATTCTGCTCTTTCTGTATTTTTTAACTTCGTTGCAATTCAACGCCTATTTATTTTTTTCAGAAAACAAGCACTCCGCTTAGTATTATTAATCAAGAATGCCAGCCCCAACACAACCATACAAAGTTGCCGATATTTCATTGGCTGCCTTTGGCCGTAAGGACATTGAGCTGTCCGAGAATGAGATGCCAGGTTTGATGTACATCCGAAAGAAGTATGGTCCAGCCCAACCTTTGAAAGGTGCCAGAATCTGCGGTTGTCTTCACATGACTATTCAGACTGCTGTTTTGATCGAGACTTTGGTCGCACTTGGTGCAGAGGTTGCATGGAGTTCATGTAACATTTACTCGACCCAGGACCACGCAGCTGCAGCAATTGCCGCATCGGGAGTCCCAGTCTTTGCCTGGAAGGGAGAGACCGAGGATGAATACATCTGGTGTATCAAGCAGGAGCTTTTCGCATTCAAGGACAACAAGCCATTCAACTTGATCTTGGATGACGGTGGAGACTTGACTAAATACGTGCATGACCACCACCCAGACCTCCTCAAGAACTGCTATGGTTTGTCCGAGGAGACCACCACCGGTGTGCACAACTTGTACAAGATGGTGAAGGATCACAAGTTGTTGGTTCCAGCCATCAATGTCAACGATTCCGTCACCAAGTCGAAGTTCGACAACCTTTACGGAATTAGAGAATCGTTGATCGACGGAATTAAGCGTGCTACCGACGTTATGATCGCCGGTAAGACCGCTGTTGTGTGTGGTTACGGTGATGTCGGTAAGGGATGTGCTGCAGCATACAGAGGTATGGGTGCCAAGGTCATTGTGACCGAGATCGACCCTATCAATGCACTACAGGCCGCTATGGAAGGTTACCCTGTTGAGACCATGGACGAGGTTGCATCGGTCGGCCAAATCTTTGTTACAACCACCGGAAACAAGGACATTATCACCGGCAAGCACTTCGAGCAGATGAGAGAGGATGCCATTGTCTGCAACATCGGCCACTTCGACGTCGAGATCGACGTTGCTTGGTTGAAGAAGCACGCCAAGAGTGTTGTTAACATCAAGCCACAGGTCGACAGATACTTGCTGTCTTCTGGTAAGCACATCATCCTATTGGCTGATGGTAGATTGGTCAACTTGGGATGCGCCACTGGTCATGCCTCGTTTGTCATGTCCTGCTCTTTCTCCAACCAGGTTCTTGCCCAGATCGCCTTGTTCAACACCAACAATGCTCAGTTCAAGAGCCAGTTCCCAGAGTTCAAGGAGACTGGTCCATTTGAGTCCGGAAAGGTCGAGATCTTGCCAAAGATCTTGGACGAGACCGTTGCCAGATGCCATCTTGAGCACTTGGACGTCCACTTGACCACTTTGAGTGACGACCAGTCCGAGTACTTGGGTGTGTCCAAGTCCGGTCCTTACAAGGCCGAATACTACAGATACTAAGCGTGTGCCATTCGTTTGCATTGCGTTCTTTCTGCCCTTTATTTGCATCAACTGCATATACTATTTTATTTTCACGAGCGGCCTCTCGCTGTTATCTATTGATATGATGCTAGGCTGACTGGCCTACACGTGCCAAGGGGATATATAGCTGCTGCTCCAAACGCATAGAGATACGTGTGCGGGCAATTACCTGGTAGCAGACATGAGATGCTTTTGCATATAGAGTCTAGTCTTTTTTCTGCCACCCACTGGCCTGGCTGCCCACGCTAATTTATTTTCTATTCGCACTTTTCTCTATTATTTTTTTTTGTCTTTGGTTATTATTCTATTTGACGGCAATTGGCCCCATAGCATGCTATGGATGCCGGCTGCTGGCTATGAATCATCTCATTCTGGTCCTTCTTGTTTAATATTAGCTTTCTCTTCAACGGGTGTTTTCTTGTTTTAAGTTTTGACGTCAGGTCTGTCTGTATGCACTGTAGAGCAATTCGTGAACGATAACATATTTTTTTGGATCTAAATCTGCATTTAATTTTTTATTTTTTTTTATTGCGTATAATAAGTGAACGAGTGCATCCGCGCAACATAACAGGAGGCAATTAATTATTTCCTGCGGCTCATCTTTTCATGCTATCTATTCCTACTAGAAGGTCTCCTTTTAAGGATTCTTTAAACACTGCTAAGGCTACTAGAAATTACGATGACAGGTCAGTACTTCACCGATGGGGAGGTCGAGGATACAGAAACCAACCATGTATTGGCAATTCCATCATACTTCACCAAATTTCCAAACTGGAATAATCTGAAAGTAAGCAGTACAAGCCCGAAGAATATCAATCATTTATCACCACAGGAGAGAATGAAGCAGATAAATAGACTTGCATGCCAGGGAATTCTAGGGAAGTGCCCCGGAACGTTTATTACCAATGGAGAAAATGAATATTTGAACACACAATTGAAATATTTTGCTGGGAAACAGAGCAGGTTCGGTTCAGAGAAGAATGATGAATCTGATAACGCTGAATTTGGAGGTTCAGGCCCTCATTTATATCAAAACGAGAACAGATATGGTCATAGGCATACTGCTTCTTCTGCTTCCGGCGTTTCTGTCCAGGAAAAATCGCCAACCAGTCATAATAATGATAAATATGAGGGTGCCCGTCTTCCAACCCAATGGAATATCAAGCACGACGTTAACCTTGATGTCTCAAATGATGGACTAACTGTGTCAACCGAGCATCCGGTCAGAACAACAAAGAAAAAGACCCGCTTACCGTTTGGTTCGACAAAGGTCGAGAAGGCATACTATCCGATCAAGTCTGATCGCCCAATCTGTATGGAAGCTCAGTTGTATTATTTTGAAGTGACTGTTCTCACAAGCCTCAGGGGAGATCCTGGAATTTGTGTCGGATTTGCTCGCCTTGCAGATCGGATCGATAGAGATCTCAGTGATATGAAAGGATGCGTGCTTGATGTATGGAGTTATGACAGCAAAGAAGGTGAAGTGAGCACTTGCTGGGATAATAAAAAGATCACCAAGAAGTGTCCAACATTTACAGTTGGTGATGTGATTGGCTGTGGTGTGAATTTTACGAGGAAATGTGTATTTTTTACAAAAAATGGCAATTTCTTGGGAGAGGCTCTTCCGATCGGAAGTTTGAATCAGCACTATTATCCAAGTTTGAGCATGACGCAGTGGAATAAAGTTTCGACAAATTTTGGAACTACGAAAGCATTTGTATTTGACATTGATCAGTATGTGGAGTCAATAAAGAAGTCAACCATTGAAAAAATTGAAATGGAGAAGGCTGTACCACTCGAAGTAAAGGGGATAATAAAAATTGACGATGACCAGGATATTAAGAACGCTACCAATAAGCTTGTGAAGGACTACTTTATTTTAAATGGAATGGAAGAAAGTTTGAAAAGCTTCGGAAAGGAAATACAAATGGAGGAAGTCGGGAACGAGCAGGAGCCTGCATACACTTCAAGCAAAATAACTAAATTGCTTATAAAAATTCAGACCCTTTTAATGAATGATTTTTACCAGGATGACACACAGGAAGAGATGGGTGTTGGAGAAACACTTTTGCTTCTTCCTGTCGATCAAGAAGGAACACCAGGTTGGGAACATAAACCAGAACTTGTATCTATAAGGTTCGGCCTCAAGTGTATACGTCTCTTCAAACTTATAAAAAAAAATGATGTGAATTCTGCACTTGAATATGCCAATAAAATGATCAATATGTTGGAATTCGAAGAAACATCATTTTATAACCACATCGCTAAAATAATGCGCTTTTGCTTTATGAAAGATGCACCTCGCCTTACCGAATTTCGCGTGGAATACGCAGCTGAAGCTGTTCGAACGAGGGACTTAATTTTAAGTAGAATATTCTCGCGGAAACTTGACATTGACAATAGAAATGTGATCGACAAAGTCTTTGAGACGGTTAGAGTGATGTTAGAACAGAAAAGTAAATCCGAAAGCCTGGCGGCCACAGTCGATTTTGCTAATGACTACATCACTCTTTGAGAAAATGGTTTTCTGGATATTGCAATGTTTTATGTATGGTATAAAGATTAATGCACGGGATAAAATGGGTTCTAAATGTAATATATATTTACAGGAAACAAAACTGCTGCGAAACGTCAAATAGCTGCTCGTATTTGCTCAAGCATATGATCGCTCAAAGAAATTATCCCGTCACAATTGCACAACTCGTAGATTTCATTCGATTGGTAGCTTCCTTTTATCATGACACCACTCTTGTCCACACGCACAAAACCGATCGTATTCTCAAATTCTGGTCTTTGATTCATGAATTTTAGAATCACCTTAAAATCCCCAATTGGCAGATAGGAAGATATAAAATTGAGTGCGTCCAGTTGATATGTAACGTCATCATAAACCATTTTGCGAAATGTACTGTGAAGAACATGCATGAAGTCGTTACTGGGTAGAAAGTTTGTCCGGGTGATCATGAAATTTTGTTCTTCACCTTTTGCCACCATAAAATTCTTTATAGTCCCCACCTCCAGAGAAGAAGGATCTTTTGAAAACGAAACTTTGCAAAGTGATTTAGTCAATTCATGAACGTACTGTGTGATAAAAAGGTTGATTAGTAAATATTTCTTTTCAAATTCAAGATCTGAATTTTTAAAATGCTTACCAATTGCGGCTGTTTGGAATATTTAAAAGTCCTTATCAAGCTTCGATTTAAACTGGTGCTCATTTTGCACTATATAAAGCAAAAATATGCTTGTATTATTTCTTTCTGTCTAAACAAGCCTTTTCCTTTCCCTACTTGCAGATTTTCTTGATTTCTTCGGAAATATTTTTAATTGTGGATCGACGCAGGAGGTAAAAAAAAGTGAACATAAAAAGTGGGGAAAATTAAAATGCATACACTAACGCAATTGAATAAACCAACTACCTGACGACTCGAAACTAAATTAATATACAACCTATGACTAAATATTCAATTTATCCAACAGTTCAGCAACCTTCGTTTTTACGTATACACTTTTTTCATCCTCGTTTGATATGTGCGATGCTGAATTTTTGGCATTATGAAGCGAACTCAGAACCTCATCAAAGTTTGCCACGAACTCATCCGTAGTTTCCGAAACTTTGAAAGACTTGCCCCGTTTATTATTAATCAAACGCATTTCAGGCCACTGCGTTCTTTGCACGATTGCCTTTAATTCATCCCCGCTGCCAGATGCCGTGCAACTATCACATGCAAATGGCGAATCTCCCTTTTTAATGACAAAATCAAAACCTGTCTCTGGTATTTTTTCTTCAAGTTTCTCAAGCCAGGAATCATCTACCCCGCTTGAATCTTCACTCATTATTCCGACTACAACCTTAAACCCATTCCATTGAAATTCGTTGTCACCGGTATGATCCTCAATATATTCACTGTCCAAAAGATCAGATATATGCTGTAAGCTTTGTGTGAATTGATCCAAATGCCTGGACAGAATTTCAACTCTCAATGTGAGAATAATACCCTGTATTGAATCCCGGAGCTCCTTCATCTGGGAACTTTGAAATTCCACCAACCATTCATCGTATGACTCTAATGTAGGCTGGACCTCATCAACAAATATATTAACATCCGCCGTGTAGTATTTACAGACGATCTTTCCGTTCGATATAATTAGTCCGGTGTGACTTTTTGCATTTTTATCGAGAAAACTTGAGAAATCGCTGACCCCAAATATATCCTTTACAATTGTCAGCTTTTTTGTTTTTCTTGACCCAACTATTAGTACATGATTTTGTGCCATGTTCTTTGTTAGGTGAAATGAACAGGGAGCACGAAGATGTTTGGGATGAATCAATATGCTAGAATACATCTGAATGACCGGAAAACATGATGTACCTTTCGGATGTACATCCCTACATTATGCAATTCTGATCTGGAACTGAATGTTTTTACTTCGTGGCTTTCCGAGACACCTTTTTTTTTTTTTTTTTTCTGTTGTTGTTGTTCCATTCCTTGTACAGAATAAATAGACATCTTTAATTTCTACAACCATCAGTTTTCCATTACGTAGAAAATTCGAACGAACTTGCCCCAGAGATATTTACCTGCTTCTCTTCCCTTGAATTGAACTTGATCTTGCAATTCCTTAACTACAGTCGTTTCCTTATGCACAGAAGATGTCTCCTGCAGATGGAACTCCAAGTACCAACTCTCTTCTAGATAGTAGTAGTCAGAACCAGTCATCACTAGATACATCAAAGTCTGGGTCAGCGGATACTCTTGGAGCACACTCACTTATAAAGTTCTCTTTGACATCAGATGACTATCTTGATCAATTTGTGCCAATAATTAGATCAGAGCTACAGAGCAAAGACAACCTCAGCGATTTAATATTGAATATTGAGACTGTTACAAACGAGAAGCAGGATACGCTACAAGGCGTTTCATTCAATTCTGTCGATGATGTTACCGATTCAGTGGACCGAATACGGAAAATAACGCATTCATCTTCAGAACTCGCCAAGAACTTAGACGCAATGAATAAGCAATTGGGTATCACTGGAAAATCGTTTGCCGAAGAAAGAAAGAATGCATTAAAATACAAAAGACTGAACAGCAAAATTGATCAAACGTCATCAACAATCAATTCATGTCTTGAAATGCTTGAAAGGGCAAATAAAGTGCTCGAGTTAATACGACGGAAGGAATTCTTTAAGGCGCTTGCAAATCTTCAGCTATTGGCCGGGACAGATTTTGAAGAAGTGGAACAGTTTGATTTTGGCGTAAGGATATACCAATCAATTTCCACATTTAGACACATGATTATAGATGAGACATTTAACCAGTTGTTGAAGTGGTTAAACTTGAGTATGGAGAAGAAGCTCTCAGATATCGGAGAAAACCTGTTTGATAATCATAAACGTATAATCGACTCTTGGATGAAAAAGCAACGAAATGATAAAAGTCTTCTTGCGTTTAAGGTGAATTCGCCTATCGAGAAAACCTTAAGGGAAGAATTGCTTAGGAATTTTGACCCTCTATCCAATGAGGCGATTCATGTTGATATAAGTCCCCTATACCATTCAATTTTGGTTTTTGAGGCAGTCGATAAGATAGATAAATTAAAGGAAGACTTTGGGAATGAGATGCTCAGAAGAAGAGATCGCTTGATTTATCCAATTAACGAAGCATTAGCCAACAATGATCTTGATGCGTTGTCTTCTATGGAGTCAATGACAATTTTAATATACTCACTATCTGCATTTTTTGTTAGTGATCGCTATTTATCCAGGAAAACTACATTCCGGATTCGTTCCTCTAAGCAGACAGATAGTCTGTTTGATTCCGTGGTTTCAAAATTTACGGTATTGCTGAAAAGATATATACAAACCAAAATTACCGATGTCAAACAAGCTTTGCAGCTATTGGACATAATTGGCTGTTTTATGCAAATAATGGATAGCTGGGACTTTGATACGGATCGGCTTTATGATGTGTTGATTGATTTATTCAAGGTGTACATTACACTGTCAGTATCAAACTTCCAAAAGGAGTACATGGATCTTTCACTGGATGACGATTCGCAACCAATTACTGTTGACACCCCAAAGCAGCTTTCAGGAATCAAGGACAGTTGTTTCTATGAACTGGCTAATTTGGATTTGGAGTTTCCTGTTACGCTTCCGTATTCAATTATCTATCCGGGTGCTTGTCTCCGTTTGAGAACCTTCATCCATGGCTTGTATGTGTTTTTAGAAACATATTACGCAAAACGATTGGATATATTATCTCAAATGATATCACGGGCCGTTGATAAAGTGTTGGTGGATGTTATATTAAAAGATTTGGACAACAAAGTTCATTCGTCTTACAAGGAAGAGGTGTCGCAAAATTTGATCAATTTGGAATTTTTTTCCAATTCGGTTGAGGGGGTTGAGAAATACTTAAATCATTCGACCGATTCGGCAATACTGAGAACTAGAACGCCATCTAATCAGGTCAAATTGCATGCACAGGTCCAATTTAAGGAAATTCGAAGAAGAGCTGAAGCGGGTATGTTTAGCATGGTTGATGGTAAAGTGGACATGTTATTTGAGATGGTTGACTTTGAATGGGACTCGAGCTCTATGAATGATGAGCCAAGTATTGGTATAAAGGACATGGGTCTCTACTTGGAAAACATGTTTAAATTAGACTTTTCGCACCTTCCCTATTCAATGAGGACTTTACTGTTGAAACGATCCTTTGAAAAAATTACGACGCATATGAAGAATTCAATTTTTGACGCTGATATCATTACAACTGAGGCTATTGGTAACTTTGAGCTGGATATCAAATATATCGAATCGCTCATACCCGAATTAATAGTTGCTGGAGGGGATGTTGAAAGCCACAAGGTGGATAGTGATAAAAGTAACAAGGAGCTTGAAAATATGTTTGTTACGTTGAAGGAAATAATATCATTGTTAAAAGACGGGAATTCGCAAGCTGTCCCTAATGAAGAGGTTAAAGCATCGAAATGCAAGTTAATAAAACCCAAAGAGGCCGAAATTTTACTCTCAAAACTTCGAAATTATCAATCGACATCTGCTACTTCACCTCGGGGCACATTATCATCAGAGGGAAGATCTTCTACATTTTCGGAGGATGTGGTTAACGAGCCTTCTAGATCTTTACTTTCTGAGCTCAAGAGATCAGCAACTACAGCTTCTTTCAGTGGATTTTCTTTCAAAAAGAACCGAGAGTAAAATCCTTGCATTTTCTGAAAGAATTGATAATATTGAGTAACATTAGCATTGGACTATGTATTAAAATTTTGTACACTGGTATAATGAGTTCATAAAGCGACACTTTGTTGTGATAGGATAGTAGATTCCCAACCAAGCCAATCGCTTGTTCTGTTTGGTATTAGACCCAAACTATTTAGCTTCCAAATTCCTAGAAGGAGGTTTCCTGAGCAAGAAATCACGTACACAGTCTTCATGACAAACATATCATAATCTGATTCTGCTTCCGTATTTGCAAATGCCCTATTCACAGACAAAATATCTCTCAACGAGTTAAAGAAGAGCGTCACTGTCATCATAATGGATATGATTTGGATAGAATTTGGTGACATATACATCATAAGAGCATTCATTGGTACACTCTTAACAGGCTTGATTGCCAACTCCCATATCTTCTTTCTTTTAAGTCGTTCCAATTCCTCCTTGCTCTCTGCTTTTTTATGCGACTTCAGTGATTTCTTTAACTTTCCTTCCGACTGTAATCTGTAAATTTGTTCATCATATCCTGGGGGAAATGGTAATTTCTCTATATTGACCTTCCCACTGAACTTTTCAACAACTTCATCCTCAGTCTTATAATAATTAATCCAATTTTCACCCGTCATATTCAACTTTGCAAGTTTACAATGATAAATAACGGGTATCGACAAAAAAAAAAAAACGTATTACTTGCCTAAACATATCATGAGAAGTATATCTAAATATCTTGCGGCTAGATATTTGCATCCTTGAACTTATCCGAGCACGAAATTTATTCGATCGATAAAATCTGAATCTAAAATTTTATCGTGCACTAGTGTTTCCGAGTTAATGCTTAACTTCACAGAAAATGGTAATGAAGCCACACTATGAAACCTCAGAATTCCACCATTGCTCCTAAGTTAGTTAGGCTAGATCGCAAAGAGCTGGTAAAGCACGCTCCACCTCGTACGTACCATGAAAATGAGACCCAGAAAGTGGTATTTGTGAAATCATCAACACCATTTATATCCGCAGTCAAAAGAATTGAAAAATGCCTTGATGGCCACAGATTAAAGCCCAACAGGAGAGGAAGACTTGCAAGTAAATATGGAAACAGAGAGGCGTATGTGATCGTTAAAGGAATGGGTAAAGCTATTCCTAAAGTTCTTAACATTGGATTACACTTCAAGTACGAGAAAAATGCTACGTTAGATGTGTACACGAAAACTATTGGCGTCCTTGACGAGTTTAAGTCAATACCAGAGGCCTCAAATGAAGATGATTTGCTCAGAAAGAGAAACGTCAGCTCCATAGAAATCCGAATATACGCTTCCGAGGATGAGTTAAGATCATAAGAATGGTAGATCTTTTATTGAAATGGTAAATGAATAATAAAGAGAGAGAATCCGTTTATCCAAAAGCTATATGCAGGCTTGTATGAGAATTCAAGGGAGATGACTCTGGCACCTATCTCTCAAATCTTGAAGATCCCTAAGCACGTGTGCCACTGAACGGTTCTTCTTTAATGCTAAGTTAAAATCAGGCGGTATGTTCATATTCTTTTCTAAATAATCGATCTTTTGTAGGCAAACGTCATATTGGCGGTCATAATATAATCTGTTGAGATAATAAAACACCTTTTCCCTATCTATCTTTTCCATCTTGTTTAGAAGTAGTGCAGAACCTTCATTTTTTGAAAGCGATAAGTCGGACATGAGCTCTGCTAGTATATCCGTCTTTGATACAGATGGCCCTATGGCCCAAAACTGTTTTTTTTGTTCTTGAAATTCGTCTTCTGTTTGGCCCTTTCTAATTTTTGTGGTTCCTGATCCCCTTTTAACGGCAACCTCCCCTGTATTATAGCCTGTTACATCTGCACTTGGATTTGTATTTGCAAACATTTTCGATAGATAACGATTTACCTTGAGTATAGAAGCTCTGAGCATATAATGATACAGGTATTTGGGCTTTAGAATTGTAATATGTATTCTGAAAACTGTGGAAACAAAAAGGCAACTAAACGAACTGTATAAATGCTGAAACTGAAGTGCGCAGGGTCGAAATATATATAGGGACTGGATCAGTTGCCCGTACTTAGAAAAGATAGTAATGACTGTAGATAAAATCAGGACAACCGAAAGACAAAAAAAATAAAAATAAAAATAAAAATAAAATAAGACGAAAAAGTAAAGGAGCGGGTTTAGACAGGATCAAACAAGTATGAGAAAGAAAGAAGGACTTTTGAAAGAAAACCAATCTATCTTCTATACAGACGAAATAATATTAATAACAACGATCAGCAGGTTCAAACGATCAGCAACAGGCCGCAACTTGCGACAATTGGAAAATGTTGGTGTTGTTTGAAACAGACATCCAGTTGAGAGGAATGCTGATTGCAGCTATAAGAAATTGTGCGCACAGCATTCGAATAAAAAATAGGTGAACGAAAAAAAGGTTTGAATCAACCCTGTAAACGGACACAGACAAATGCGAGAAGCAAAACGTATTAAATTATAGCGTAAAATGAGAGATTCAAACAATTTTCAGAGATCTTTCTCTTCCGCTTCCTTTAAGCCGTTTATCGTCGCAAGACAATATCTGGTATGCCTATAATTTCTGAACTCTAGGAGCCAGATACCTTGCCATGTTCCTAAGGCTAACCTTCCATTAGTTATAGGAATGCTTAAAGAGACACCGATAATCGATGACTTGGCATGTCCAGACATATCATCTGCACCTTCATCAACGTGATCGAAAACATGACCATTGTCGTCTGGAACAACATTATTTAAAGCTGTGGTCATGTCAGATCGAACACTGGGATCCCAATTTTCATTTAACGATAATCCCGCCGATGTGTGTTCTAGGAATAGATTGACCATTCCAACTTTATACGATCTGATTTGGGGAAGTGCCCGGATCACTTCATCTGTAACTAAATAACAACCTCTTGCACGAGGGGAGAACGAAAATTTGACTTGATCCCAAGAATTCATGTTTTGTGGATAATCTAGTCACCTGAATAAAATTGGTTTGTGTGAGAGAATAAAGGGCTTTATGAAGCTTGTGTCGTGTATTTTATGTAAGAAGAGATGCAACACGGAATGTATTTGTAGTTAGAACTCTTAGAGAGCCTTACTTTGAAATGGTATGGAAAAAAGAAGAAGTATAACAGGTGGGAAAAAAATATAGTTAGCAAATTTAAGGCAGGTCTTAACACTACCGATCGGGCACTGTTCGGGTTGATGTATATCTACCAGGTAGTGAGGCCTCAGTGAACAGGGAAAATCCAGAAGAAAAAGTGTGTGAGACAATGCATTCGGTTTAAACTGATTAGGTAAGCAATATCAAAAATTATTGCAAGGAACTCCGGAAAACTTGTGAATAGGAGGGAAGCGAGGTTTCGAACCCAGCGACGGGAGCATTTGGTGACCAAGGTGATCAGTGCTCAAAGTCGGCAAAGCAAGGTCGGAGTTCCAGGGAACGACTTTGCAAAACACCCGTCTACTATGCTATGGGTTGTATAGCCATCGCTATTATCATTAATTACAAGTTTTTTACCAATTTTTAACTGATATGAATGTCGTTATAGGAAGCCATCGAATTTTATTTCTTTTAGGTTTTGACGGCATGAAATAGTAAAAAAAAAAACTGAGTCGAAGAATGAGCGGTAATTGCCGGGTAATCGCGAGTGATACCATGTAGAGGGGAAAAAAATAAAAAAAGTGGTAAACGGATATATGCGTGAGATCGGCATAAGGCTTGATGTAGTAAACAATGAAAGAAGCAAAGTAATAGAATAGATACCAGGTTGAAATGGTAAAAGAGAAAATAGCCAAAGAATGAGTTTATAGCTGAGTGAATGTTAAGAAGAGGTAGAAAAGCACGGAACCCGGAAGTCCAATAAGCAATAAAAATAGCACAAACTGTGGATGAAGTTGACGGAGCAAAGTGATGCATATCAAAATGTAGCGGTGAAATACCAAAGAATGCGGAACGTTTTTCACGGAATTTCAATTTCCCCATAAATTAAGCGGCTGACACCCCGTGTAGAATAATGGATTCAGGATGTACTCCGCACTGCTCCACAACGACCCGAAAGTGCGAAAAATGAAAGAAGAAAAAAAAAAACGCCGAACGGAAAAAATAAAAACTGAAAAAAAGGAGAGTAAAAAGAGAAAAAGAAAAGCCACTAGCGGAAAAAAAGAAAAAATAAGACGGTAAATATAATATATCATCCCACGGATATTAATGGCCTGAACCATGTATACGATGCTACGGGTACGAAATAGAGAAGCGTTAGAATTCGTAAAATCATGTATATTGAAGTAAACACGATGAAAAACAGTCACAAAACAAGAACAAAAAAGACATATAGGTATGACATGAAAAGTAAAAAGCGGAAGAGATCCGAAAGATCTAGTGGAACTAAGCCATATTAACAGGCCGAACACGCTTAGTAGGAAGTGTCGACAACGTATCTTCCCAAAATCTTACCCTGTTCCATGAGCTTGTAGACCTCAGGGAGCTTGGACAATCCAACAACCTTGATTGGAGACTTGACCTTACCCTCAGAGAAGAATCTCAAGGCCTCTCTGGTGTCAGCCCTGTTACCAACGTAAGAACCTCTGATCTGGAGAGACTTGACGACGTGGTTGAAGACATCGGACTTGCAAACGGCACCTGCTGGCATACCGACCAAGACAACCTTACCGGTAGGTCTGACGTACTCGGTGGATTGGGTAATGGCAGACTCGGAAACAGACACGTTAATGACACCGTGAGGTCCCAAGCCGTCGGTGGCCTTCTGGATGTCCTGGTTCATCTTCTGGGTGTCGGCTTTTCCGTACTTGGTGAAGTCAACGAACACATCTCCGCCCATACTGTAGAAGAGATCCTTCTTGGCATCTCCACCATCAATTCCAAGCACTCTGAGACCCATGGCCTTGGCATACTGCACGGCCAAAGAACCCAAGCCACCGGCAGCACCGGAAATGGCGACCCACTGACCTGCACGCAAGTCTGCAGTCTTCAAAGCCTTGTAGACGGTAACACCAGCACACAAGATTGGTGCAACCTGAGCCAGATCGGCACCCTTCTCAATGTGGGCAGCCTGGATGGCATCGGCAGTGGCGTACTGCTGGAAAGATCCATCATGTGTGTAACCGGACAAGTCGGCCTTCAAGCAGTTGGACTCATCACCGTTCTCACAGAATTCACAAGACATACACGAGCCGTTCAACCACTTGATACCGGCCAAATCACCGATCTCAAAGTTCGTGACGGCAGAACCTTTGGCAACAACCACACCAGCACCCTCGTGACCTCCAATCAAAGGAAGCTTGGCAGCCAATGGCCAATCACCTTTCCAGGCGTGCAAATCTGTGTGGCAAACACCTGAGTATTTGACGTTGATCAAGATCTCCGTGGCCTTTGGCTTTGGAACTGGCAGCTCCTTGTACTCCAATGGTCCTCCATGTTTGTAGAAGATCACACCCATCTGCTTTTCTGGGATCTTGAAAGTAGACTGGAGTCTGAGCAGCGATGGAAGTCTGGTCTTTGTAGCGGTTCTGGTGAAGCTTGAGAACATTGTATCTATTAAAGTAAAATCTGACTCTAGGTATCGGGAATATGTCTAGCCGCGGGATTACTTAGGAAACAGGAGGAAAAGACAAAACGATAACGTTGAAAAAGAAAAACTTAAACACTAAGTTAAACGGTCAGATGAAATGTATATCCTTTTATACTTCTCAAAGCTTTTCCCCGTAATTCCATTTACTTTATTTCCAAAATATAATGACAAACGACAACAATGGCTCTGAGTTTATCTAAAAAAAAAAAAAATCGCTCAAGACAATACGGCTCTCTGCATCAAATTCATCACATTTCGGAAAGCTTTCGCACCAAGAGGGGGTGCGTGGGGTGACTTTTGACGGGGCGTACATAATTCGTAATCGACCAAAAACTCCGATTAGGCACCCGTTTTCCGCGCTCGGCGAAGTTTCCGTCCACCTCTTTTCCTTTTATTTTTACATTTACTTAGCTTCCTGCTGCTCTCCTTCTGTCTTCTCATCCATATTGAATATCCGCCAAGGCCAACCATTTGAGTGGTACACGTACGCCGTTTGTAATATTGTGCAGTAAGAGCTGAAAAATCGTCACAGTTTCTCCGCTTTTATCATGTCCTACTCTCTACGCTTTTTCATTTTTTCTCATGTTTTTCTCATTTTTTTTTTTCTCCTTTCTTTTTCGTGTTTTCTCTTCCCCCAATAAAAACTGCATGTACAACATTGAACTCAAATGGTGCTAATGAACTCCTCATTAGGCTGGAAACATTTTCTCCGTATCACACTTAGAAAAAGCGGTGTTTAGTGTCTACACCAACCAGTTTGAGTGATGCCTAGGGTTGGAAAATGTGGTATTTAAATCGCATTATGCCGTTTGTAACAGTAAAACGTTCAAACCCGCTGAATTCTTCAGCCTCATTAATTCAAAAATAACACTACATTTTAATTCAATGTTTAGACCGGAATTCGATTCTCCCAATACACCCCGGGGTTTTTGTGTATATATATACCACCAAATACGTACAATTAATTGTAATAAAATATGCTTGTGATCTGATTGGCTACCCAATTACTTTTTTTTTGTATTTCCCTATACCAACCGGCTTGTTTGGCTTCTCACGATACATTCTAACGTTTTTTGAAAACGGTAGACAGTGTAAGTGACTTCGTTGTGTAGATCCTCAACACAGGAATGAGTATTTTTACCCAATATACATATTCATTGAGCAGAAGATCTTACCTTGCATTATATTATTGTATTGCAGCATTAATAATTAGCTGTTTTTTTAATTGAAAGGCTTTGAATATCAGGCATTATGCCTTCTCCGTTCCGTAACTTGACTTCTTTCATCGGTTGCCGATCATTTCCGTGTTCTCGGAGTCTGTGTTTTCAATTTTTTTTTCGCTGCTCAAGTAGAAAAGAAAAAAAAGTTGTACTCGTGATCAAATTTTCTTTTTAATTTTTCAGTCCCCCATGTTTTCCTTTTTTTCCCCCTCGTCTCGATTTGGTATGTCGAGGGGAAATTGAATCATTTCCTATATCCAAATTGCAAGGCTTCTTTATTGCAAGCTTTTCAGAAAAAAAAATTTAACTTTGAAAAGCAATATATACAAACCATATTCAAGATTACCCTCCAACAGAATAATAAGATCAATTCCTTTTGTTAATGCCTTTGTTGCCACACAGTCATGTTTCTTCGAATCAGAACAATGGAATGGAAAGTTTACGAGCTAATTTTTAATTCTCCAAAATTATGATTCATTGAATACAAAATTTTCAACATTTGTCAAAAAAAAATTTGAATCATAAGGGATTTGAATATATTCCTCACAGCATATCACTGAATCATGGCATTGATACTTCAAATGATGTCTATTCTGTACACACTAAAGAATCTTGATCGGGCAGGTGTCTATGTTAACATCGGAAATGCTTGAGAGTTGATCAGCCAACCGATTCATTTTTTCGTTGGACACGTAACAAACTTAATTTAGCTAAGCGTCCTTCCATAATGCAACTGCACGGGATGAAATAATATACAATTTTGGATAATCAGACCAGCTTTAACTGATCTAAGATCTGCAATGCATTTTCATGCTTATTCAAGTCTATTTTCATTCATCGCTCTCCCAATCTTCGGCCTCGTTCCCCTCAGAATCAGGAATGTAATCAGGATCTTCATCTGAATCTTGATCACTCTCTAACTCTGCAACTAGCTGTAATGTTTCTTTCGAGCACAGCACATCTATATCAACGGCTTTATTGCCATCCTCGTCTCTCTCCATATTCTCTTCATACTTCCACAAATCTGACACTTGATGCTTTAATATGGCAGTGGTGTAGATTCCAAAAAGAACCATTGGCGAAACGTATAAAAGTGCAGGCTGGCCTGCCTGATATATCTGCGATGCAGCCATTGCTATGATGATAGCAATTATGTATGAAACCAGAGAAGCAAAGAAATATGGCTTGCTGTACTTCTGGAGATGGTGGAACTCGGTTAATTTGTGAGAAGCATGAAAGTTATACAAGTCGTATCTTAAGCAGAGTGCAATGACCACACCCGGCAAAACTATATCCCCAAGTCCCAACATTGAAGTTGCAATGACATCTGTCTTTCTAGAGGCATATCTTGGGAAGACAAGTTTTGCGGGAACATTAATGTTCAATGCAACTGATTCCATCACGCTCGTGCCAAATACAAAATAGATGTCGTATATGCAGAACATTACTAATATGAGAGTGGCCGTGCGGAAGCTGGTAATTCTCAGGCGAAAAATGCCATATATACTCGTAAGGGAGGCTGCTATGTTTGATAAATACCAGATTTTACCATAGTCAAGAAGCGCAAATGACGCATTTAACGTCATGCCCACAAACGAGCAATACAAATCACCACGGGTGAAATACTGATTCCAAATCTGATCCTTTGGTTGGATATCGTCTCTCACACGAAGCAAAGCATCTTCTTTAATGACTCTCTCCCTTTCTGTACTTTCTGGCAAGATCGTCTCCGATTCCATACCGTTCGAATGAATTTTCGTGTCCTTGGAGAGGGATAAACAGTACCGTGGATTGAATGTTAAACTGCTGACTCCTGTCCAATGTGCCATTTTTCGACAGGCCACTTTGTATAAAAACTTGAAAGTATATGAAAATGATGTATTACTGATAATCAAAAAGAATGCGTTAATAAGATTGCTGAGAGTTGCGGCGTCAATCTTCTTCAACAAGAAGTACAAAGACAGCAAGCCGATGCATGAAAGGAATGGCATGAAAAGTGCATTTGGCGTATCTATACTTTCCAGTTTATTTGAAGTCTTGTCTTTGTCTGATTGATCAAACAATGGATGTGCAGGATTCGGCTCGAGAGCATTCATTGGTTTCTCAATTGTGGCATAGGAACCAATGATGATTATAGTCAATGCGGTGGTCATAATTAATAATTCAGATAATATACACCCATTACGTTCATCATGTAGCATTTCGTGATCAAATATTGTAAATGACACTTCCCTAGACAATGCACGTGCATATTGTCTGCAAATATGGATTGCATTTGGGATGTCAGAAAAGTTGCCATTCAAAATCGCATTGAATTTTGGCGAGAGATTCGTTAGATACGATGAATTCATCGTTATCAAAGAAATATCAGCAGTTCGTGTGATAAATATGACACCTTTAACGATAAGGCCTGGATTTGTAGTTGATGATGAATGAATTTCTAGGAATATAAACATTAAATTAAGACTATCAAATTGACAATATTTTCCTGCACAAATTGTCAGACATCGAGTATTTCTAATCGACGCGTCTTTAGATGGACCACCTGTCGTGTTTTTCGTTAATGGAAAATTCCATGAGGGATTTTAATTATTTCATCGGGCAGTATTTTCATCGAGAAACTTGCACTTGGAATTGCATGCAATCAGAGAGGTGTAACTCGTACGAATAAATTATATTTTGGAGCCTGTTGTCTGATAGTGCATTAATATGATGTGATTCAAATGAGGGATAACAGCCTTTTTATAAAAGGATGATACTTAGTAATGGGGGAAAAAATGATAAAATATCCTTTTATTTAAAAAGGGACTGGGACACAACTATGTTTTAGTATGTATAAATATGCTTGAATTAATTTATCGACATTTCATTATGAGAAATGAACGTAAATAGTATTATATGTGGATTATTCTTTGTGGTCCGTAGGAAGATAATTTTTTCCCCTGCCCATGCTCATTGGAACTAATCAGTCTATCAAAGAACAATAGATTTCAATACTGTCCGAGAAAAGCGTCCAAATTATATGCTAAATTATCCCATTCTTTCATTGCATGCCGACAGAGAATTTTGAAAGCTCTCTCTCTCTCGATACCATTTTCTTTCTTTTAATTTTCTTCTTTTCCTTTAATTGAAGGGTTATGTTAATTAACTAATATTCTATTTCAATGTCGAAATCTAATATTAAGGAATTGAAGGATTTTGATTGTGGACTTAGGACGACTAACGTACGTATAGCATATTATATAAGGTTATGCCGAAGGCTGAACTATTACTAACAAATGACGATTTCCCTTTAGTACCCCGCAATTAAAAATGATCCACTTCCAGCAGATGGCCCAGGGTCGAAGAACTTTAGCAATAAAGCTTTAATTGGACTCTTTCTTCTCGTGCCACTTTATCTAACGAGAAAGATTGGTGGTGGCATTAAAACATATATTTTCTTCTTTGCTCTTACCGGAGTTCCTATTTTGATGGCATTCTGGACTGTCTTGTCATCATACTCTCCAAGGATTAATGAAAAGGTGCAGCTACCAAACAAAGGTGTTGAGTTTTACTTGGACTTTCATGATTCTGAGCTAGCCGCCAAATATCATGGCCTCAAGAAAATTCCAATGGAAACATTCTATGAGGCATATTTCCAAGGGAAGGTCAGCTTTAAGGGTGATGCCTTGGACGTTTTAGAGTACTGTCATGATTGGGCCAGCTTTAAGTTTACTATTGGATTGTTCCGCTACTTTTTGTTGGATATGATTCCAGAAGTGATTATGCATACAAAATCACAAGATGAGGAACAGGTTAGAGATCATTACGATCGTGGTGATGATTTCTATGAGTGGTTCTTGGGTCCAAGGATGGTTTATACCTCGGGTATTATTCATGACATTCACAAAAGCGAGTCTCTTGAACAGCTACAGGACAATAAGCTCAAAGTTGTGTGTGAGAAGATCGATCTTCAGAAGGGTGATACGGTTTTGGATATGGGCTGTGGCTGGGGAACATTTGCCTGCTTTGCTTCCACCCAGTATGGTGCCAATGTTACAGGTGTTACTTTGGGTAAAAACCAGACCAAGTTTGGTAATAGTAGACTCTCAGAGTATGGTGTTCCGGATTCACAATCTAGAATTGTTTGTTGTGATTACAGGGACACACCTTTACCAGATACGGATGTTGAAGGTGCAAAGGGAAAGTACAAGAAAATTGTTTGTTTGGAGATGTCTGAGCATGTTGGTGTTAGGAAGTTTAAGGCTTTCCTTCAACAAGTGTACGATATGCTTGATGATGATGGTATTTTCTTCTTGCAATATTCCGGATTGAGAAAATCCTGGCAGTATGAAGATTTGATCTGGGGTCTTTTCATGAACAAGTATATTTTCCCAGGTGCCGATGCATCTACTCCCTTAGACTTTGTTATCGGATGCCTCGAAGGCACCGGCTTTGAGACTGTTTCTGTTGATAATATCGGTGTTCATTATTCAGCTACCATTTACAGGTGGTATAAGAATTGGATTTCGAACAAGGACAAGTGCATTTCCAAGTATGGAATCAAGTGGTACAGAATTTGGGAATATTTCCTCGCCTCTTCAACCATTATATCTAGACAAGGTGGTGCAACCTGTTACCAAATCGTCTTGAGGAAGAATATCAATAGCTATCATCGGATTGAATATGTTCCAAAGCAAGAAGGTATTCAAGGTCCGGCCGCCAGGTTCAAGCCATGGGCTAAAAACTAGTGCTTTATTTATTTTTTGTCTATGTGTATAGATAGAACAACTTCTATTTAAGTATTTATTTATCAACTTTTTTTTGTTGTTGTTCTGCTCTTTTTTATATTTAAAGTCTAATTGAACACTTGGGAACACGAATGATATAAACTAAAAAGAAATCGGATTCAAATTTAGTATTTAGTAGAAAAATGAAAATGAAAAAATGAACAGCAGAAAATAGCTATGCAGAGATGCCCGGCCTTCAAAATCCAGTGGAAACCAATAAACAATAATGCAGATGATCAATATCAAAAATAAGAAATGCTAGTGTGTGTAATGCAAACGGTTATGCCCTTAATCCCAGTACCATTCAACCTGAATGACACCTTTCTCCAAATCGGCAAGTTCCTTAAATGCCGATTCCGAAAAGTCCAAATCGTTGTCTGAGCAGCTACCACATGAGTCAACAACCTCAACAGTAACGCTCTTTCCCTGGTATGAGGCAGTAATATGTCTTCCACAGTACTCAGAAAATGAATATTGGTTTGACAACGTGTTGTAAAGTCTTTGCGAGATTGCAACTACATGCTGGCTGTCCTGTGAAACCCATCCACAGTTACCCTGGCCAACACCGTAATAAGTACCACGACCCGTGTATGTTGTTTTTGATCCAGAGCTGGTGCTTGTAGCTGAGGATGTAGTTGCACTTCCTGAGGATGATTCAGAGTCCGAAGAAACCAAGTTGGTGCTTAGAGCAGATGATGATGATGATGATGCATTCTCATCAGTTGCTGCCTGACTCGATACAGTAGTAACTGCATTAGCGTACTTTTGCTGAACAGAAGAGGTAGTGGACAAGTCTGACGATGATGGAGTAGTGTAAATGTAAGTGGAATTCATTGGAACAGTTGCGTTTGAGGAATATGAAGAAGCCAGGGCCGCATCCTCGTAGCTTGCAGTCACAAAGTTGGTCAAGGTTTGAACCACTGTTGTATGTTCACCAGAAGTTTCATCCTGGTTGGTATTTTCATCGGAGTTTAGCGAACTCTCATCTTCTGCAGATGCTTCCTCGGACGTGGCAGATGACTTTGCTGCCTCTGATGTCACAGTGTTATAAATGGTGGTCAACTCTTCAACAGTAGTTGGCTGGTCATCCCTAGTCTCGGTATGGTATATAATTGAGGTCAATGTAATAACAGTTGTTACATCAGCAAGCTCAGAATCTGGAATTGGAGTGACATCAAGCACCTCATTGGCTGAAGAGTAGGTTGAACTGGAGTTGCTGAATGGAGCAGCAACAACAACAGTTGTCACATTGGAGTAATGATCATAAGAATCATCTCTCTTCAAAAGCATTGGGCCTGCATAAGCCGATGAAATAGCTAAAGGCAAAAGGCAAAAGACGGATCTCATAATAAATGAATGAATGAATGAGTAAATGGCCGATAAAAGATTTTACCTATGGTATATGCTTAATTCACCATGCTCCTATACTTTGACTTTTACAAATCTTTAGAGAACAGAAGATATATCCAGGTTTATATAGGCTCGAACCTTTAAAAAATTACTTAATTGTTCTAGTACACTATCATTCTAACATTCGTGTCAACCTGTACCACCTTTGGCAGCTCAGATCTAGATTGAGCACTCATTTAGTCTTGAAACGCGAATTTTGATTGTTCCACACAAGCTAAGCGAATTTCTGCAGCGCGATTCCATGTATTTTTTTTTTTTGTTCTTTACATGTGCATTAATCCTACCGGGTACAAATCAATTCGCGACAGTTTCGTTCGGGAAAATAGATGAATGAATTTTGGGGCCAAGAAAAAAAGTGTCATCGTAATGCGGTTAAAGGGGTCGACCGCTATAAAGGGGTAGCCGTTTTAAACATATGACGTAGTTCAATGTTAAGTTGTTGTTTTCTTGTGTCAAAAAAAAAATTGTTTTATTGATCTGCCGGTCGGAATGATTTTAAGAACAATATTCATGGTCCATTCGGACATTCTTTTTTTTTTGTACTTTAGTTACATTCCTTATTATATTTAAGACTGATTCAGAAAATAATAAATGAACGAAAATCTTGGGATCGTCAAATACGGAAAAGTTCAAAACTAAAACGGCAATTAAAGATAGTGTAGGCATTACCCACATCAATAGGTATTGCAGAAAAATGATTATAAAAAAGACAATCCCAAGTTGGTAATTCCCTGAAACGAAGATTTAAAACATATGTTTGTATTTAATTCCAAGACCATTCAATTTCAATCTCACCAGTATCTAAGCTGGCAAGTTCCTTGAAAGCTGCAGGTGAGAAATCCAAGTCGCTTTCACTGCAGGATTCACATGAGTCAACAACTTTGACAACGACATTTTTGTTTTGGTAGGTTGCAGTGATTGTTTTACCGCAGTATTCGGAAACTGAATCTGAATTGGCGTTGCTGTCATAGAGAGTTTGAGCGATGGCACAGACAAGATCTTCATTGGTAGACGAAGTACCACAATTGTCGTTGCCAACTTCATACCAGGTACCGCGGCCGGTTTGAACTGCACCAGATGCAGAAGTACTGGTTGAACTTGTTGAACTTGTTGTATCAGATGAAGCAGAAGATGTGGTGGAAACCTCAGTGGTGGTTGGAATTTCTGTAGTGTCAGATGCTGAACTGGATTGTTCAATTGTGGTGGTGAGGGTTATTGATTTTGTCTCTGTTGAATCCAACGAAGACGTATTTGAAAACAAAACAATAGAGCTGGCATTACTGTACGACGAGTTCTGGAAATGTGGTGGAATCAAAGGCGCAGTAAGGTTGAACTTAGCAAATCCGCGCTTTCCAAAAAGTGGATGAGCCAATGTGGTTGAAATTGCAAAAAATATTATGTATAAATGTGCTAGCATATTGTGACTTTCGAATAGTTATGTCTTGATATTTGTGTCTCATTAGGATCATTTAGCGGACAACCATAATTAACATAAAATACATTTCGTTGAAGGATACCACCTCCTTTTATACAATTAAAAATTCAGCCAAACTAATTTACAGTCTATGCTTATAACGATTATGGCTTAATTTAGGTAATATTTTAGTTTGAGATCTGATAACTTTACGGATGTTGTATTATTCTATGAGCGAGACACTTAATTATCTGTATTCTAACAACGGTGCTAAATTTTTTATCTGCACCCGATTTAACGGATCAGGAAAAAAAGTTGATTTCCATTGTGTAATCCGAACGTCGCACGAAATTTGTGAATTAATCTAACAAAGTACATTGTATTTTTACTATTTTATTTTGTTTTGGGAACGTGAACAATATTAATTTAATTTTAAAATGTATAATTTTGAAATTCATGATCTTTCCCCAACGAAATAAAATAATTTGTTTAGGCAGTATGATGTGCACAATACATCATCAAATACTATATGATTTTCTTTAATATTCTTCCGCAGTTCGAGATGTAGTTCTGGATCACTTTTACAGAAAAACTTCCAATACCTAAATTTGGAATCGTTTGGTAGTGTATTTAAAATTGAATCACCTAAGATCAGCTCATCAGTAAGGTCTGTTTCCGCAAGTAACATTTGATTCGAGATTCTCCATGAATGGTAAACGTTCTTAATTGCATTTGCAATTGCACAACCATTCATTTTAAAGACTGCACCACTTGTCCGAAAGATTATTGTTGATAATACTTTTAAGAAAGCAATATTTTCATCGGGCTGGTAGAAGTAAAACATATACAATCTTGCAACTAACAGTTCCGCAAACACAGATTCCGGTCTAAGAAGATTAATGCATTGCGCAGTAAGGATTTTTGTTATCGAAGCATCACGTAATAGCACTGAAAAAGTCTCGTTGATTTTAAGAACAGAAGAGTTTGATGTTTCATAAACCATGTTTATGATCCAGGATGTATTATCAATAACCACTGCATCCTTATTATGTCTTTCAAATATCACTTCTGAAATAATTTCATCCTTAGTTTCGAAGATGTCTTGAAGAAATGTTAGGAGCTCCAAATGAGCTCTTCTGGAGGTGAGGGTGTGATAAACTTCCTTAGTCTGTGATCTGATATAACATAGCATGATTCCCCATACGCTTGATATAAAACTGTCTTTTTCAAGAAGATTTTTAACCGTTCTTATTGTATAATCCTGTTGAAATGTGAATTTTGAGAGTATTTTGAATCCTTGAAAAAACAAAGACAGTGCTGTCCCTTGTTTACCTTCACTCCCTAACGTGCCCTCAAAAAATGAAGCAAGGGAATCAATCATGAATTTTTGTAAATCTGGATGCTCTAATCTCTGAGTAACATTCACAAAGTATTGTAATGATGCAAGATAAGTTTTGCATTCCGGAGTACTTTTAAAATCATAAGCCTTAAGATTATTCGTAGTATAATCCAATTTCAGTAATTCTACTTGATTTTTTATCAACTTTTCCCGAAGTACAAGTGGAAATGAGAGTAGAAGACGATCAAACCCAGAGGCATAAAATTCCGTCCTTAAAATATCAAATGATCTTAACAAGTGAATAATATTGTCAAACATATGATTTGCAATTTTAATAGTTGAGGAATCATGATAGACTTCCTTTAGTGTCTGCTGAAAAAATTGAAGTCCAAATGCAACAGATGGTGTGCATAGTGAAATCATTCTGTATAAAGAACTTGCCTTTGCTTGTCCTCCCTTTCTTTTGATAATCCATAAATTAAATCCTTCAGGGGAGTGCTTATAAGTTGAGAGAATATGATCAACTAGATCGGCTGTGGATTTGAGTGAGCCAAGAGTCTTGCTTTTTAGAAGTCCTTGTATATAGATCTCCGTAGAAAATATTACATTTCCGCTTCTTTCAGTTAATTCACCTTCCTGCCTGAAAATATTATGAATCACACTAATAAAGATATGCGTGGAAAGCTCTGTAAGCTTGCTGTACCTTGGAAATAAATATGGTATTTCTCGAAGCTGAGAAAACGTTTGATAATAAATCAAACATTCTAAGTTTGTTGTTCCCCAATCTTTTAAGGCTTCATTTAACCTTATAAGATCTTTCAGAAGGGCATCTGGTTTAATTCTTTCTTTCTAATTAATTATTACGTTAGTATTATAAAGTACAAAATTAGTTAATTAATATAAACAAAACTCTTACCGCCAATAGCATTTCATCTTTGATTCTTTGACATAGAAGTTGTACCTGTGGTTCATACTGCTTAACCTTTGTTGAAGAGCTTACAGCATTTGGTACCGTAGAAGTGGTTGCTATGTACGAATTAACATCGTATGAACTCATTTCAAGTTATTATACTGAAGCAAATTTTTCAAAACTTTGATTAAAATGTTTAAAACCACTAATAATATGAGGTGATTATTACTTTTTATAAAGTGTCATCCAATGTAATATTTAATTATGGTTGAGGAAATCCTTCTTCAAATTTTAGGCGCGGGACTTCGATACATGGATTTATTTGAACAAGACAAAAAGTATTTGCGAAGGGAAAGAATAATAGTAGTGTACGGATGTATATGAAACACATCGAATAAAGAACTTGAATAATAATAAAGTTCTGAATACTGTTTGACAGTTATATGGGCCTCAAAACAGTCAATAATCAGAAGATCAAACAACATGCGTTCAATATTAAATACCAAAAAGTCTAAAGCCCCCATTTAATATAATAAGTCATATTTCGAAAGTGATACGGTTTTGATTAGTATTTTACGATAATTAAAAACCGACGAAGCTGAAAGAAAAGAAAGAAGAAAAAAATATTAATAATGATACTGCACTAGGCAGTTCCTGGAGTAGAAATAATAAGGCACGAAATCTAATTTCTGAAACCCCAGAGATTTTTTTCCCTCCCCTTCCCGAGATGTTTCCCTCGCATTATAATGTGTATCAGAATAAAAGGAGGTTTCAGAGGTTTCCGTGTAACAAAATCAATCAAAAATGGATCGATCTCTCACAAACGGGAACACACTTTTCATTATTTAATGTTAATGCTTAACTAATATTTCAGATCATTTCTTCTTCTGCATATAAATGAATATATATATATATATATACATAGCCCAATCGTTTGTTTCATTCTATTTTTTTTTATTGGGTACTAGAAATCCAACCTAGATCTCATATATAGTTATAAGTGTATCCACCTTCAAAGAAATCAATCAATCAACTTCATCTCAAATATTTAGTTTAGAATAGTTACCGAAAATAAATATTACCTGCAATGAATGAACGCCTAAATAAAAGATTTGAAAGTGATAAGAGAAAACGGGATATTTGGAGATTGAATACCTCTAGAGGGATTTCACCTCTTAAAACCATTTCGCGAGACTTCACTAATAGGCCTGGGGCTGGTCATAAACTGATGGCTGTGAAGATGGCATCGGCACACAGTGCACGTGGGTTTGGAGGTTCAAATAACTATATTGGTGGGAATTATGGGATGACTTCACAATATATTGGCTTTCGACCTAAAACCAACTCTTCTCCTGGTTGCTTCAAAAATGATTACTCAAATCATTACATTCATTCTGGAATACTACCAGTCCGCTATATAAGAAATGCAAAGCAGCAAGTTGAAGGCTATCCCAAACTTCAAAGACTATGTCGATTAAAAGAGCAGCAAATTCGAAAATATGCTACTGTTCCTTTCGGAGCACGGGTAAAGACAGAAAATATGGTTAAAACATTGAACTCATGGGTTCATAACTACCATCTTCAGTTTGATGTAATTATGATAGGTGCCCTTTCTGAGAATCAATTATTGTATCCAATTCTATCACAGCTCCCAATAGATAAGCTTGCGGCAAAGCCAGGATTTTTATTTATATGGGCCTCCACACAAAAGATATCCGAGCTTTCGAGGTTACTCAATGATCCCAGTTCATGGGCCAAACGCTTCAGAAGATCAGAAGAATTAATCTTTGTTCCTGTTGATAAAAATTCTCCATACTATCCAACAGAGGCAAATATACCAGAAAAGCAAATTTTAGAAGAACTGCAATGGCATTGTTGGATGTGCATAACGGGTACCGTCAGAAGATCTACAGATAAAGAATTAATACATTGCAACATTAATACCGATTTTGCTGTTGAAAATCAGAGTACAGGAAACTCGGCTGTGCCAAATCAGATATACGAAGTGGCCGAAAACTTTTCTAACTCGACAAGAAGATTGCATATTATTCCAACATCGACAGGTCTGGATCACCCAGTTAAAATGAGACCCGGTTGGGTAATTGTTAGTCCTGACGTCATTCTTGACAATTTCAATCCTGAAAGATATGAAAAGGAGTTAGGAGCAGTTGGACAGAGGATTCCGCTAACAAATGATATAGAACAGCTCCGTCCGAAAACTCCAAATTAGGCTAAACTTTTCTTGGTGTGATAATGTGTTTGCGTAGTCATCTTGATTCCAGAAACTACACATACTCCTACTTAATCTATGGAGATAAAACCAAGATATATCTAGCATTTTAGCATACAAATTTTGTAATTCTGTTCAATTCAACAGTTTCCACCACTAATATAAGATACGGGATACGCGCAATTGACATTCGTTCAACCTAAAATTAATATACATAGAGAAAAGATATAAAAGAAACAATGCAGGGATAAGAGAAATATGTGAGAATATGAGTAAGAAATAAAAATAGGGATCACGATAATTATCATGATAGCAAGGACTGTATGTAATAACACTTTAGCCAGTGGAAAATAATCAAAGTAGACCAAAATTCGATAGATAATTGAAATGTGTAAAAGTAAAAAGAAGAAACAAACAGAAAAGTTTCAATTTATACTTTTGTATCACATCTCATATGAAGTGGCATCTCTTCCAGCTTCCAACTCTTCGAGAGCTTTTTCGATTTTATCATCGTTATCAGTATCTTCCACTAACTCGATAGCAGAATATTTAACGAGATCCCATTTCTTCCAAAATAGAAAACAATCCTCTGGTTCCTCGGAATCAACGTAATCTTGCAAATAGTATTTTGCTTTAATGAACCTATCCTTCAATTTCTGGAGCCTCATGTTTTCCGGCACCTCAGAAACTCGACAATGGCTCTGCAGTCCTGCTGCTGCCACCTTATTGGCTAGCCTTGATCTTTGAGCGTTGCTATCACTGTCATAATCAGTGATAAATGTCGACGATGTTAAATTTTCCTCGTCCGAAGAGCAAACTGACGAATTTGCACTCGATATCGATCCGTCATCAGGATTGACTTTACCCTTAAGCTGCTCATTATGGCCATGAGGTCGTGGAATTTGCATGAAGGAATGACTCACGCTGGAATCATCAATACTCTTCTCATTTTCAAAGCCATATGCAATTTCTTCGTCGTGCGAGGTAGAATCGCAATAACGAGCCCACGCCTCATCAATAGCTCCAACCAAATAGTCAAAGCACCGAGATCTGGCATCAAAGTCGGAACTTGGAATCCCGTTATGACAAACAGACACATGTGAGCATGAAGGAACAGTATATGTATCGAACGAAAGCGGACTCGTAGGCAAACAACTCATAAAACTTGAGGATCTACGATGATTCAATTTCTTGTCATCCCTCATACTGTCATCAAAAGACGACCCGCGAACATTCAGATCACGGCTAGAATACTCCAGAGAGGCTGTAGATAGACAATCCGAATTTTCGGTGAAACTATGTGCCCGATGCTCTTTTGAGTTCGAACGTCTTCTCCGAGAATTCCTCCGATGCTTCTTAGAAGCTTCTAGATCTGTTTCATCGTCATCGCTGTACTGCGCGACGGCCCTTGACATTTTATAATCTGTCATAGGAACTGAAAGAGCCCTCAGGGATTTCCTTATATCAAGAGGTGAAGTTCCAAATCCGTTATCTTCATTATTGAAGTCTTTGACATCATCAGAGTCCCCATCATCAGATTGGGCCTCAAATCTTTTAACGAGAAAATCCGTCGTCCTCTTCAAACACTGCCTTTTAGCACGTGACATTTCATCTAGCATGCGAGTTGCAGAGGCGTTTCTCTGCATATATGCTCTTTTCAACGACAGTGCAGCCATATTTATAGTGTACAATAATTCCAAACCAGAAACTATTAACTAATATTAACAAGTCTGATGTTTCCGTCTCTTCCGGTAGGCCTAAGTAAATTTTTCTTAGCAACCTTTCTTTGCAACAAAGTATTTGTGGCAAATTGGTTCGCGCTTAGAGGGGAAAGTCAAGATGCTGAGGAAAAATTTTTTCTTGCAAGCAGCAAAGCGGGGTTGAGGGGAGAGAAACAGACAAGTGGCAAAGTGTTTTCTTAGGTAAAATTAACTCAACTGGCGGAAACGGTTCAATCAAAACACGCTTAGAAGAACAACTATCGTATATATCTTCGACCTAAGATTCGAATATGTGATAATATAATGCCTGAGCTAGTTGTTGATATTTTTTTTATCGAAAAATACCAAAATCTGACCTACCTTATAACGCTTATAAAAAGGTGAAGCTTGGTTTTAACAAAATAAAAAAGAAACTTAAAGCAGCATGAAATTGCTTTCACACCCTCTTTTCGCGGGATGTTCAATATATTCGCAAAAAAAAAAAAAAGAGGCCAATAATAAATCTCACTTTATTTCTTGCCTGATAATGCGAGACCGTACAGCCGAAAGAAGAGAAAGGCAACAATTTTTGTAAATTATCTAACTTTGCGTATTGTTATCTTTCATTTTGTGCTGCCCAAATTCGCGATTTCTCACTCTATACATTTTTGTAATTCTCGCGCCCATTCCAGGATCGGGACTTGATAAAGAATAATTGACCGGTCGATTAACGTCGATCGAAAAAATAGGATCTGCTTTCGGCAATCAGGTAAGATCATAACATCAATCGGTATTTCCTTACCTCAAATAGCAGCGGACTTTCAGACGTACATATTATGATCTGTAATGTAGCCAATTATATCTGCATATGTGTACTTTTTCCATTTTTCTTGACCGCCGTTAATCATGGCTCTGATTTCAGATGAGCTGATATTTAGACTTGTGCCGTCTCCCCTCACCAAAAACAAATGTCTAGTCCATTCTGAAGGAATGTCATTCTTAAACTCACCACGTTCAATCTTTTCAATATATTTTTCCTGCTCCTCCTGTGGATATTTCTCATCATTTCTGCTTAAAATGAAGAAGCTAGAGTTGGCAAACAGCGGTTTCAATGCGGATGATATCGATTGATTAGGATAATATTTTGGATCAAACAGTCTTACAAGAGTGTCAAACCCTAAAAGAAAAGTAAACTTCACCTGCGGCTTGTTTATTTCCTGATTTATAGCACTTATTTTCTCAGTGAAGAGAGACTTGGTTGTCAACCCAATTGAGCAGGCAATACCATAATCCTCAGAAATATGAGAAGCCAACAATTGGATCATATCCAACCTTAGTGAGTAATTTCCTAGATCTGCGGTCTTTTTATCTGCATTCTTCAGTGATAAAAGGAGAAGCACTGATTTCGTATTAATCGTGGAGACGGAAACATCGGATTGGTCCGGAAAATGGTAGAGAATGGATTTTTTCACCAATGTTGCATGCCCAAAGTGTGGAGGATTGAACGAAGAGTCGAGAACAAGCACCCTCTTTGTAATATTACTTATGATAGGGCCATTGCTTGTTGTATAAACGATCTTGAACGCTGATCCGGAGGTAACGAAGGTCTTGAGAATTGAAAGTGAAGAGAACGCCATCAGTTAGCAAATATGGTGGATCACGGACCGTTTAGTTCTTTGAGGGAGTACAAAGAAAGTTGGGAAAGAATGAAAGGAGGATGGTGATGAAAATCTGACGCTTAGCATTCGTTATACTTGAAAGTAATGGAAGATAGGAAGAAAAGATCGAGGTTAAGAAAAACTGCCGATGCATCTTCGAGAGAATGCATTTTTCTTGGGCAGATTCGGTTATACGAGATCGACCGGGAATTACAAGACGAAAAAAAAAAAAAAAAAAAAACGCACCACCAAAACTCAAGCAAATATTACCAATACATTACGCCTGCTACAAAACAAATATGTGATCAGACGGGAGCGTATCCGTATGATTATGGCTGCATTACACTATCTTGAAAATGAGCACAACTCAGGTGAGGAAAAAAAAACGTGCATAGTTACTTAATCGATAACCCTGGACCAGTCACTCTCAACAATACCATACTGTCTCTCGGCAATCCACTGAGCAATCTGCTTAGTGAGGGCACCAGCCTCTTCACCTGGAAGCAATGGTATCTTGATGTGCTGTCCATCGTAACCAATCTCCTTGACTGGGGAAACAACAGCAGCAGTTCCGGAACCAAAAGCTTCTAGAACTTCACCCTTCTGGGCTTTCTCCTGGATCTCTTTGATCGAGCAGTATCTCTCAGAGATGGTCCACTCGCTCTTGTCCAACTTCTCCTTGCACAAGTTAAGGATGGAGTCTCTGGTGACACCCTCCAAGATCATACCATCCAATGGAGCAGTAACCAACTCCTTCTTTCCATTCTTGTCCTGGAAAGCAACGAAAAAGTTCATGGTACCAACTTCAGTGACGTGCTTGTCTGGGCCAAACAACCACAAGTTCTGCTGGTAGCCTCTGGAAGCAGCCTCTAACTGTGGCTTGACAGAAGGAGCGTAGTTAGCACCCAACTTCTTGTCACCAACACCACCTGGCCATGCTCTAACAGCATAATCGGTGGCCTCCAACCTCACAGCCTTGAAGCCTGTGGAGTAGTATGGACCAACTGGTGAGCAGACGACGTACAAAAGAGCATCCTCTGGGGCATGAACCCCCAATCCAGTGGTAGTACCAATCATGGTTGGTCTAATGTACAGAGAGTATCCTCTCTGGTCAGGAATGAAAGACTTGTCAAGCTTCAAGAGCTCACCGATCAACTTGATCAACTCCTCGCTGTCAAACGTTGGCAAGCAAATTCTGCTGGCGGACTTGTTCATTCTCGTCATGTTTTTGTCGGGACGGAAAATTCTGATGTGTCCCTTGGCGTCCTTGTAAGCCTTCATACCTTCAAACAACTCAAAAGCATAGTGGAAGACGATGGCAGATGGATCCAATGTGATGTTTCCGTATGGCTTGATGACCGGAGTTCCCCATCCGGAGGTCTTGTGCCATGGGACCTCTAGCATGTGATCCGTGAAAGATCTTCCAAAGACCAACTTTTCATTTGGCAACTTTTGCTTTGGATTCTCGGTCTTGTGAATGACCAATTTTGAGGCATCAAGGGCAGCCGGTGTAGCAGTAGACGACATTCTAGATAATATGTTTCCGAGGTTTGCAGAACGTGTAGTTAGACGTATACTATTTCTAAGATTAGAAAACATCTTGAGTAATTCAAATCTGTGTGATCAACAAAAAAAGAGCGAATAATTTCACCTCTCTATATATATATTTCACTAACTTTTTTTTTCTACTGTCACATCTCTTCCTATGCACAGATACAAATTTTCCTGATGACCCATTTTTTTCTCCAGAAGGAAATTTCCAACTATATAAGATAAATTTGTACGCGAAATGACTACAAAATTTAGCTAGGCACAAATACAATAGATTATCCGATTCTCCTGCAGATGCTCTTTAAATGGTCTATTCATTTTCTGATAAGATCTCTGCCGAGCGGCATTATGCTACATCTCCAGATGGTAGTTAGTCACAGCCGAGAAACTGCACATCAACTGTTTTAACGTTAAATTATCGATAACCATTAAATATTTTTTTCTTCTAATAAACCCTTATAACTGGACTCACATCTAAGCCAAAAAGAAACTCATTCTATTTGATTTGTACACTTTGACATTTTGATCTACCCCAAATAGGGAGATAGAACGATAAAGTACATCCTCCGGTAACGGAGTGCTTGATGACTCTACAATGTAAATCAAGAGGTCGGTTAATGGCGGGATTGTTTTTTTATCGAGAATGAAAAAATCGAGAAATTGAAAAATCAAAAAAAAAATTTGAAGTGGGATGAATGTGATGAAAAAAAGTTTCATGCAACCGATTGATTGTTCTCTATAATCGCATCGGGGAAATGTATTAAGACCATTGTAGTATACATGAGGCTGCCGATATGTAATATTTTAACCAAATAGCAGTATGAGCTACGTGAACACAACATCAAGGCACAGCTAATACTTATTAATAGTCATCTATATTTTCTAGATTATCCGTCACCTTTTATCAATGATCGGCATCCACCGCGCTTCTTCTCACTTATACGCTTTTCTTTTCATTACTGTTATCCTTGGTTGTGACCTTCTTTCGTGAAGCCTCGTATTTTTCGTCAAGTTTCTTTAAAAGAATATTCCTTGCACTCTCCTGCTCCTCTGTTAAATCCTTATGTTTCATGTCTGGATACACATCTTTTGAGTCATCGAAGACAGATCTGAAAAGCCTATTTCTGTCTGCGTTTGAAAGTCCATTAATTTTCTCTTTCAACAAGTTCTCGATACCTTCTGCCTCCTCTTTCTTTCCTTTCTTAACTTTCTTTGCGTTCTTTCCCTTTTTAACTTTCTTATTACCAATATTTCTTTCGAGGGCCGATATCTTTTCAAGTTCAGCGATTTTTTTGGCAGTCTCATCATAAAGCTCCTTCTGTAATTTCTCGTCCTCTAATTCCTTTCTGAGTTTAGTGTCCACAATTTTACACTCTCTTATGTACTTGCCCCCTTCAATATTCAAGAGGTCTGGACATGATAAAGCAAAGATAATAGATTGCATGCCCGATTCGCAAGACTTGAAAAATATCCAAAAGACTGGATATAATATTAGATATAGCAAGAGACCAAAAACGCGACCAAACGAAAGAAATCTCCGCATGGATGGACTCCTCACAATGCCGGGATTTACGACATTCACTTTGATTCTACTAACAACATCTGGTGAATGCTTCTTCTTTTTGTATTCTTCATCAAGCCTTCTTTGAAATTCCTTCGCAAACATGTGAAGCATCAATTTGGAGCTTCCGTAAACTTTCCAAGGGCTTCGACTTGGGTATAGTTTATTTTCCCATAGTAAATCATCCAGGTCAACAGTTCCCACTGCCTGGGTTGAACATGTCGATAGCACAATTCTAACATCCCTATCAATCGGCTGGGATTTTATAGCAGGAATAAGCAATGTGAGAAGATGGTAATGGCCCAAATAGTTGACTGCAAGTTGCTTTTCAACACCTTCTGTACTGACTTCTCTTTGCTTTCCGGGTGGCACCCTTTCCGAAGCAAGGCATATAATTCCATCAAGTCTTCTTGGCACCCTATTGTCCAACCATTTTGTTGCGAACTTCCGAACTGAATAAAGCGATGATAAGTCACATTGCTCCACGTATATTAAAGGATTGCCAGTTGCATCACGTAGATCATCCACATAATCTGTAATCCAGACTGCACCACTATTATCCTTTTCTAGTTGGGATGTGAGAAGAACTAGCTGTGCACCTCTCTGTGCCAGTTCTTTCACCAATTCCGATCCAATTCCAGATGTTCCCCCTGTAATTATGTACACCTTCCCGTGAAGATCACGCTGCCATGTATTGTTTGATCCATTGAAATATAGCTTAAGAAGAGTGATCAATAAAGCAGATGGCCCCAATTTCCGAATATACTTCCATCCTGCTGTATTTTCCGGTCCCTTCACAATAAGATTTGCAATGTAGTTAATAGGCATTTTTATTAAAGAGCACGCGTGTCTATGAATGCAAATTTAAAAGATGTAATTAGCACATATCCTGCTTTTGGGTAGTTGTAAAGATATGATTTACGCCTCTTGCTTGATAAAAATGGGATCAACGAACCGAACGGGTTTGGGAATTGAAAAAAAAAAAAAAAAAAAATTGTAAATAAAATTTTCATATCGTTTATACTGCACCATGACGTTCAAGAATAGTTTAGACAGCATCTTTCTGTTATATAAAAAGGGCCAATTTATAACTAACACTATGGATGAAGTTGCCTTTTACTGTTCGAAGGGAAGTGATGCCGATAAAAAGCATTTAAGCACATTTGGCTATCTTTCATCAACTCACTCTCCGAAGCAATATCTTCAATATCGACAATGCTATTGTGATCGAAATGGTGCTGTTTTAACCGGTGTTGGCCAAGAAACCAAACTTATTACGGCTTGCTATAAGAAGGCATTAATTCAAGTTTATCTTTATGGGAAAGAGGCTCCAGAGCAGAGAATACCTATTCCTGAGCCACTAACATGTATACAGATTATTGATCATCCAACTATTGCATCCTCATCTAGAAACTCGTCTGAAAATTGGCTTCTAGTTGGTGGAAGTAGCACGGGACGCTTATATGTATGGGAGCTATCGTCTGGATTACTTCTTGCTGTTAAAGAGTGTCATTATCAATCCATGACTGTTATAAAGCAGTGCAATAACTATATCGTTACTGGAGGTGCCGATTCCAGGGTTACCGTGTGGAAAATTACAGATTTGATCTCTGATTATATAGTGCGATCCCAGCCGTACGCTGTTTTTTCAAATCATACCTTGCCTGTCACAGATATAGTAGTCTCAGCCGGGTTAGATGATGATGCGATTATATATTCGTCATCTGAAGACAGCACAATTAGGTGCTACGGTCTCGTTTCCAAGCAACTTTTAACTACATTTGTTCTTCCGCAAAAGGTAACTTCTCTTGCATCCGATCCTAGCTTTAGGGCTCTTTATGCAGGACTTCAAAATGGTACCATTCGTGTAATTAATCTTTATAAGGCGGACCCAAGTTCACATGTATTGGAGGCAGTCGGTGGCTTGGGTAAGGTTATCACGTTAAAGCCTGATTTGAATAATGATGAATCAATCGCATGTATCCAAGGTGAATCAGCCGATAAAAACAAGAGTAAGGAGGAAAATGCAATCACTAAAACTATTGTGAACATTGACGGTACCACAATCATATGCGGAGATATGAGTGGGTATGTGTTTATAGTGGATATTAGAACTAAGCAAATTCAAAGAAAACTAAAAACACTTTCTGGACCAGTCTCACAAATATTATTATTCAACGCAATGTGCGATGACAAGAAGTTAACAAGAGATGTCAAGGATAAGCGGATAATCAGGAATATTCCAATTTTGAAAAGGGTTGTTGTCGATTCAGAAATTATAGGAAAACACGAGATTACAAAGAGATTGGGTCATCTGGAAAGTACGGCGGAAAGATTTGACGTGGATGAATTTATCAATACTGTTCAAAGCCAACAAAAATGTTTCGAAAACACTGGTAAATCCGAAATTATTTCTATTTCTGGATCTAACGCTAGCACAGCCACGAAACTGGGTGAAACTGCGGAGTTGAAAAAGCAGTTGGAGCAGATGGGTGCCTCTTTTTCTACATTGAAATCAAAATATGAGGAGTTGTATAAAGAATACGCCACCATTGCCAACAAATGAAAAGCACAATATAATATATAAATAGTATAAAAATAAATGTACTTTTTTTTTTGGTATTATTTCTCAGAGTATTACAGTATTGAAAATCCTATCGTAACAGTATGTGGATTTCGCGAGAATACCCAAATTTTGAGGAAGAAAAACATGCTTGGTAAAGCCCCAATTGCCGCTTTCATTGTTTGGAAATAAATAATGTGCTGTCATGCTTAGAAAAAGAAAAATTTGAGGTATCCAATTATTAGAATATTTCTCGGCATCTATTCCCAATTAGCGGTTTTCTCGTTGAGAATTGTAGTAATTTTATTGTCAAGAAAAATGATTCCTAAATCCTTAGTAATATCTTTTTGATTTTTAAAGAGGGGGGAACAATGGACGGAATTATTTTGTTTTCCGTTAGGATGCGCAAAAAAAATCACTATTCGTGATCTTATATATAGGGGGGAGTTTACGAATCTGCAATTTCTTTTAGATTCAGAGATTTAAATATGTAATCCAACCACAATCAAAACGTATTTTGTACTTTCATTTCCATTTCAGGTGATATCACGCTTGTATAAATTGCTGACACGCAGTGGTTGTGCGTTTGAAAATTTCAACATATATATAAAGTGAAATATCAGCTGAATATCAAGACGATAAAAGTACAGTTAAGATATTACGATACAACAGTTACTGCCACCAAATTATTATTAGAGAGTTGCTTGAGTTTGTTATACATTTCATAAAACAGGAATCGAAAAAGAACTATTGAATTTCAACTCGTTGCAATACCATTCTTACGCGGGGTTTACAGACATCCTTAACAATTATTGTTTCAACTAATATAATAGAAGTTCATTTGAGTTGAATGACTGACACAAATTCACGCAATGGTGGTGGGGCCAACGATAGTAAGGTACAGCCCTCAAACAGCGAAGAAAAGCTAACGTCCAGTAGCGATCAGGGTGATACTGATCTTCACTATGTGGAGACGAATGGAACTCCAGAAAACTTCAATGCTGATAATATATCAGTTGGTACGACAACATCAGACTCTTCTGATACGTCAACTGCTAATGCTGATGATGTGGGTAGTGGATTATCCGATCTTGGAAGGGTTCCTACCAATAAATCGATGCTTTACAAAGATCCAGAGCAAAGACCTCCAATATTCAAGTCGACTCTGCAAGAAGTTATATGTATTATCTGCGTCACTTTTGCCCCCGCCGCTGCCACGATGGCTGGATCATGCTTCCAGTTAGCACTTACTGTTACATCTGAGTTTTTCCACGTTGATGGTGGCCGACTCACTTGGTGTGTGAATAGTGTTGTTCTTGCAAATGGTGCCTGCTTGTTATTGATGGGTGGCGTTGCCGATGGCTTGGGGCGTCGAAATTCTTTGATGATTGGATATTTTTTGTATGCCGTGTTCTCTCTCATCTCAGGTTTTATGAATAACTTTGTTGCTCTCTGTATTATGAGGGCTTTGATGGGTGCTTCAGTTGCGTGTGCCACGCCTGCTGCTGCCGGATTTTTAGGCTCCACTTACAAAGATTCTAAAAGGAAAAACATGGCAATGAGTATTTTCTCACTAGGAGCCCCTGTTGGTGGTGCCAGCGGCTTCTTTATTGCCGGTGTTTGTTTGATTGCAATAAACTGGCGTGCTATCCATTTCTTTTTGGCAATATTGTTCTGTATAATCAGTGTTTGCGTTTACTTTTATATACCAAATGATGAGACGCATATGGAATGGCGCCGGTCGAAAGAGATTTTCCGCCATTTGGACTATGGAGGTTCGGTCATATCGTTGGCAGCATTCACTTTAATATGCTTTGCTCTTACACAGGTTGATGCAACCGAGAAAAGATGGAATACACCTTACATCATAGCATTGCTTGTGGTTGGCATTCTATTGATAGGCGTTTTCGTTCTATACGAGATCTACATTCCATCACAACCAATTATGCCTATGAAACTTTACAAAAGCTTGAACTTTGATCTCTGTATGATCATTTCGGCATTCTGTTGGATGAATTTTCAAGGTGTCCTAAATTATTATTCTATTGTTTATTTAGAAATGATTAGAGGATACTCTTCCATTATTACGGCCTGCTGTCTGCTCCCACAAACAATTGTTGGTATGTGTGTCAATATTTTCGCCGGTTTCACAATGCATTTAATACCTGGCCACATTTTGGTTTCCGTCGGCTGTTTAGGCTTTTTGGTAGCAACAATTATCTGGTCCACACTCTCAATCGACAGAAATTACTTTCTTGGCCCATTCTGGTCTTTCTGTATTTGCGTCTTGGGAGCAGACCTTATTTATAACGTCTCGAATCGTTGTTCTTTGAATCTCGTTTCAAAAGACGTTCAGAGTAGAGCTGCTGGAACATTCAATACCATTATCAACCTAGCTTCTTCGGTTGGTTTGGGAATTGCTAGTACTATTGTCACGTCAAAGTACAGTTTATATGGTACAACTGAAGAGGACGACCATCCCGTTCAACTATGGGAAGGTATTAGATATGCATTCTATTTCGGTCTTGCTCTCTGTGGCTCCTCTTTAGTAATCAGCTTCTTTTTGAAAGTTGGCGTTGTTGGTGCCATTAAAAAGCCAGATGATATCGAAGAAGCTCAAGATGAATCCTCCTCAAACGAGAAAGTTTCCGACCCAAGTAGTGAGCCAAAAGCAGCTCTCGGCACACGGGAAAACGGCTTGATTCCGGCAGCCTGAAACACAGTTAATTCTAAATAAGCTTTCTTTTTATCCAAAACTTATGCAAAACTATATCTTACCAAACGTAAATACTGTAAAACATCGAAAAGCAAAAAGTTTAGTGCTTTATTACCGCTTTTTCTGCCGCCTTCTCGATCCATCTTCCGTGCTTCTTCCGAGTTCTTCGTGCCTTTCTGTCCCCTCTGGTTGGTGATAGAGGTCTATTAAATCCTTTCTTTCTGTTAATGTACTGTCTATACTCGTTATGTTGTATTTTATGGACACCGTAGCAATCTGTTCCCTCCACTTTTTTGTTTTTCGTACTTCCAAATCCACTGAAACCCATCATCTTTTTTATTAGGTTGGTTTCTAGGTTATCTTCTTTATTATCTTCTTCTTCATCTGCCTTTTTAGCATTCTTCCTACTCTGATTGGACTTTAAATTATCGTTTTTCTTCACAAGCATTTCTTTTTCAAATCTTACTCTATTTTTTCGACTCCTTCCACTCTCTTTTGCAGTGAATTGTAATGCCTCTTTGTCTGAATCATTATCATTATTGTAATTGCTAATCCGAACATCACGCGTATCTAACATATTTGGCACACTCAAATTTCTGCAAAGTCAGTATTGTTTTATCTCTTTTACAAAGAGAATCAATCATACAGGAGTCTTTATCGGCTTATCTTGATGAGGAAGTACACACTTCAAAAAAAAAAAAAAAAAAAAATTTCATGATAAAAAGTCTGAAAAGTATAAAATTCTTCTTCATCTTCATTATTATACTCTTCACTAAATTCTACTGCAGAAGAAAGCCATTGCTTACACTATATATTTATAAGCACTTCATTTTATACAAATAAAAGAAGATGAGCGAAGAAACGCCGAAGCTTTCGAAGAAACAGCTTAAGGCACTCAGATTCAAGGCCAAGAAATCAGATAAGGCTGCTGAGAAGTTGGAAAAAGTTGAAATTAGCATCAAAGAAGTGAAAGAGAAGAAGAAATCGGAAAAGAGAAAAAATGAAACTGCAGATGGTGTGCATCCAAGGAAGAAGAGAAAGACTAGAAGAGGACATCATGGAAGAGGTAAGAATGGTGCACATAATGGACCAAGATTTCTTTTATTTGTTGGAAATCTTCCCTATAGCATTGATGAAAAGACTCTTAGAGAGCATTTTAAAGCTGGAAATCCCGATTTAATACGAATAAGAAAGGACAAAGGAATTGCATTTCTAGAGTTTCTGACTGCCAAGGGTCATATACAAGGAAGAATCGATGCTTGTTTGGCTCTTCACCATTCGGTGCTGAATAACAGAAGAATTAATGTTGAACTTACTGCCGGAGGAGGTGGTAATTCGAAAAACAGAATTGAGAAGATAAAAGAAAAGAACGAGAAATTGATAAAGAAACGTGTGGAGAAAATTAAGAAGGAGAAGAAGTCAAAGGAAAGTTCAGATACAGCTGACTCTAGTACTCCGGATGAAACAGATCTGGCATTGAAATCAGGAAGTGGTATTCATCCATCCAGACTCGCCATGATAGAGAAGAGTAAAAACTGAGAACCTTCGATGAACTTATTAATGTATGTACAAGTACTTGCGAATAATACCAGATAATGTATTAGACTGGTTTAAATAGAATAAGAAATGTAATTCTAGTAATCTTTGATTAAACGCACATGAGAATAAAGATATATAGTTTGTTTTAGTTTCAAGAAGTCGTGTATATTTTGAAGCGCTTGAAGCCAAGATATACACACAAAAAATCAGAAAATGGAGAATACAAAGAAAAGTGTTCGAAACTAACGGAACCACAAATCGGCTTACACGATGATCGCTCTCGTGAAAGCAGTTCAAATGTGGTAAAAATCATGGAAAGAAAGTGTGTCCAAATGAAAGAGCGGTAAGAGATATAAAGTTTGTGGGACGATGATGTGCCCTCTAAAAAAATGGTATCAATAAGTGCACAAAGCAGCAGTATGGTGTCTATAGGATAATGCATTTCTTTGAGCGGGACATCTTTGACATCTTTCTCTTCTTTTTGTGGGATTTTAGAGCTGGAGCAGGAGCCTGCTTTCCACCTGCTGCAATTGCTGGTAGTTCTCCTGCAGGAGGTTCAATGTTGTTGGCTGCAATTTGCACAACATCTGGAGATATAACTGCCTTTATTGCATAATCGAAAATCTCTCTAACACCTTGCTGTGAAGCAGCAGAACATTCTCTATATCCAACGCAACCTAGGGAACTGGCAAGTCTTTCTGCAGCTGCAGATGTAACTGGAGTGTCACCATTCTCCTCAAGCTCATCCAGAACATGGGGATCATCTCTAAGATCAGCTTTGGTTCCGACAAGTAGCACAAGTGTGTCCTTAGGAGTGTGGTGTCTAATTTCGGGAATCCACTTACTCTTCACGTTTGCGTAAGAAGATGGTTCAACAACAGAAAAGCAAATAAGGAAAATGTCAGTTTGAGTGTAGGAAAGAGGTCTTAACCGATCGTATTCCTCCTGTCCAGCAGTATCCCATAAATTTATTGTGACCTTCTCGTTGTCAACCATCACATTTGCAGAATAGTTGTCAAAGACTGTAGGAACGTAATCCTCAGGAAACTGATTTGTAGTATAAGAAATAAGAAGAGAGGTCTTACCGACAGCACCATCTCCGACAACGACACATTTGATTGATTTCATGGTTATAATTATAAATTATTATTTACCCTTGGTCCGTCTAATAAAAGTGAGTGATGATGACTTAACAGGAAACTCCTTTTTAAGGTGAATAAAGTGGATCTGCTTTTGAGCACAGGGATAAGTCAAGTTTCAACGATCTTTAAAAAAGAAGAAATTGCACTGAAAAAAATTATTAGGACCTTAAACTATTTTCCATATATTAAATGATCCTCAAGGGATGGTGGATATGTTCAAGTAAAGTTTCACAGGATGAAATTGTTTACAAAAAAATTATATCAAATAAAATGGAAAATAAGAGGATTTATTTAGCCAAAAAGGAGAAGAAATTGCTGTCAGTAAAATTAAGTTGAATGCGCGCACTCAATCAACGAAAAGTAAATAAAATCTTTAAAATGTCCACGAAAATAATAATGGGAGAAAATGGATCTAAATAATAAGCATTATTCCAAGCGCGGGAAAAGGGTCAGTAATAGTGTCAGGTTTAGAGCACAGATAAACGCTGGATGGAATGTATGATTACTGCTTTCTACACTAATTTGCTTAAGCTTAAACAAATTTGCAATCAAAATTCTAAGGGAATCAATTATACTAAATGTGCTTCTTCTTTTTATACTGAAAAGCAACAGAACTGAGAAATGGCAACCATGATGATAGTAATCAATAAATGCGGAAATTTTGTGTTCCTCTTATTAAATTTTCGCTTTATGTAAGTCAATAATTAATTTATCTTTAATCACGTATTTATGATTGATCGTCCCATTGATTTAGAAAATAGTAAAGTAATCAGCCTAACAGTTAAGCTTAACTGCAAAGTCAGCTGAACAGGCGTAATCTCTACATTATTTTAATCTTCTTCCCATTGAAGAACCAATAAGAGAAAAGCATTAATCCATTCATGGTGTGGCATGAAGTCAAGAAATTGAAAGAAAGGCTTCTCGGCATCTCGCTTAACCCATTTTTCAATTTATTTCAACCGCATTCAGTACTTGATTGTATTCAACGTTTACGTTATTGTCTTTCGTAAAACTGAAATTGAATAGAAAGGGGGAAAAAAATGGAAAAAAAATATTCTGCATCACTATGTACACCACCAATATTGTTTCGATGCAAAGAATTGGATGTCAAGTAATATTTTCTGATTTCTTTACAGATATGCGTATCCACGCTTTTCGTGTATATCATAAACTACAGTAGTGTGTGATAGGAAGAAATATGTCGTCTTGAATATACTGTGAGTTACTTAATATTTGTATCCATGGTCTTTAACAGACATCAGAACTTTCTTCTCTTCACATCATAAGTCACAATTTTGCTGCACGTTTATGTGAGGTCTTCTTAATCCAGTTTTTGATCTGTTTAACCTCATAACTAGGTCTGCTTGTTCTACCTGAGACCGCTTTTTTATTCCAGAGTGGCTCTCTGTATCTCCAAGTAAGAGCATGTTCGTCATCTAGTGTATCTTCCAATCTCTGTACGATGTACTTTCCAATGTTTGGAAGAAACTTGTATCCATGTGCTGAATCACCCGTACATGCGATAATTGTGTCAGATTTCGGCAAGTAGTCTAAAACAAAGTTCTCATCGTAGGTAAGACTTGTCCACGCGATGGTACAATTGACAATAGGGTTGTTTGCCAATTCAGGAATAACCAAGTTCATCAATTGCCTAGTTATATCCTCTACATCCTTTGGTGCATCATGCACATATGAAGGAATTGACGTGGTTTGATGCTCGTTGAATGGATTTCTAACATAATTTCTGGCGTCTGCAAAAGTATGTCCAATTTTAATCACGTGATCCTTTGGATCAGGTGGGAAGAAGTAGCCAAGTTCCCCGCTGAAAAAGATAGGCATGTTCTTGTACTTTTCATATTCCTCCTCTGTGAGTTGAACATGAGACACGAGGTGACCAATTGCAGTCACAATATGATCCATATCCACCAAAGCTGAGGTGTTTGCTCCAGAGGAGACAATAATCTTATCGGCACGATAAATTTCTCCATTTTCTGCATATACCCTACCTTCTTCCACCCTAACTACATGCCCGCTCTTGCCAAACACGAACTTAGCACCTAGCCTAACGCATTCCCGATAAACAGCAACCAACGACTTACCTGACTCCCCCAATGCCGAGTCAATGTTATATCTGGCAACCAAATGATCTGGTAGCTTATTGTTCCGGAACTCTGATATAAGTTTGGCTATCTCCTTGCCAGAATTAAGTTTTATAATCCTCTGATTAACCCCCAACTTCTTCACATTCTCCGCACCAATCTTATCATAAATAATTCTTGCCTGATTTTCCTTTTTAAATGGTGAGAGAACCAATCTGCCTGTTTTCTTGTAGAATGGTTTATAAAGAGGGTCATTTTCCCATGATTTCAATGCTTCCACTGCGAGTCTTGCATATAATGGACTTGCATATTCCACCCTCAACATCTTATTATAATCAGTAGCAGCTGATCTCGGAGTTGGAATTGTACTCACATCCAAGCCCAAAACATTTGTGTATCCCTTCTTTTTAAGCTCTAAAATTGTGGATAAACCAAAAACTCCACAACCAACCACAACAATTGGAGAATCTTTCTTTGGAATGGTTCGCTGCCTTCTTAATAGACTCATTTTTACAATATTTAGAAAAGCAAACACTTATGTAATAGAAATTCACGGAACCAGTGGATATTCAAGGATATGTCGTTACTGTAGTTTTCTGACAATACGGTAGTGATGACCTCCACTTTTTATAGTCTCAATCTCCAAACTGCAAAAGCATTTTGTTTCTCCGGTTTCATTATTTAATTCGAAAGCTTTATTGTCTCTTTTTTAGCTTTCACCGCTATGAAAATGATTTCCATTGGATAGTCATCACTTAGAAGACTGAATGGAAGACAACAAATGTATTCAATCAATACTGTTCAAAAGTCACGTGTTTCTTTATCTATTCGCGCCCCATATTATTCGTAATCTTAGATTCTGAAGAAGCTTCAAGTCTCGATACATTGCGGATTTCTGCCACCTTACTAAAAACTAAACTGCGATCTAATTTAGTGCGCGAGCCACACAAACTTTATTAGTTCTTAATTGTGTTTCTTGTTTTTCCCTTTCACTATTTTAATGTCTTTATATTGTCCAGTGTATTGTTTATTGAAGAGATGTCTTCTCATCGTGTTTAAAAGTTCTGTTATTTTGCTTACTTGAGCTTCGGCAATTACTATCCTTCTGTTATTTCTTTTGGTAACTGTATGTGTGGCTGTGTAATTAGGATAAGGTGAGAAAAATTATCCCGCTTTTCTCTTCAATAAAAAAAAGTGTGGGCCGAACAGGATAAGTCAACAAATTTTAATATTTTAATATTTTTACATCGTGATATACCTCGAATGAACTATGTATGGATCTTATAAATAGATAAAAAAAAAACAATTTCAGCTTTTCGATATACACCAGAAGCTTTAGATGAACAAGTCTGTACAATTTGTTGAAGATTTACCGACTGTTGAAAATACTGAACCCGTTTCTTTATATAGATCCACCTCACCATTTTATTACAGAGATCATGATAAGTACATCTTGAGTTATGGTTCAGATAGTTGGACTATAGAAATTGATGATAAGCTGAAAGAATCGCATTTAAAAGTTTTGTTTGACAGGTTGTCCTTTTCATCTGGTGACCTGAATGCACATCAGAAGACTAGTGTTGCATTGCAAAAAGGGTATGACGAGCAAATACAGCATAATACGATCAGTTTTAAGATTTGGATCTTTATATTAAAAGATTGCTTGTTAATTCATCCTGATACACCTATTATTAAGGATATGAACCTTCGCCTTGCATATGGTATTATTTCTCGTTGTGAGATTCGTCAAGGAAAGGAAATATACATTGTGGCAAATGAGGACGATAACTCGGAATCCTTTGTGTTTCATCTTTATCCCGGAGATCAAAAAGCAATAAAGCATCCTTTATTTCATACATTTGCACTTCTTGATAGGAATGCAGCCCTTCAAGAAGCATACAATGGTTTAATTGATGGAATTCGTCGATCCCGTCAGTTTCGAGATGACACTAATGATTATATCACATGTGACAACGATGTCGATCAACAAGCACACATAGAGAATGAAATTCTACTTAATGAAAGCGGTCAAGGCGATGATGAACTGAATGATGTTTTATTAGATGTGGCTCCACGGACAGAAAGCAGTGCTATGAGTGTTGAGCTAAATGGAGGTTCTGTATTGGGCAGCAAGCGTAATGTTGGGTATGATATTGCGGCAGGTAAAGAAAAGCATAGAAAATTCGTGTAAACTTATTATGTATAATAGCATTAGCATTTGGGAATTATAAAGGTACCAAAATATATATATTTAAAAAACATTCACTTCAGTATTCACTATTCACATAGATGCATGTGAAGTTGCTTTTAAAGCCATTAAATGAGGTTGCTGCTACTGATGTATAGGCACCCGCATTTTCAAAGTAAAGCCAGTCCCCAATTTCAACCTCATAAGGAAGTTTAATCCGTGAAATAATGCAGTCCAATCCATCGCACGTTGGACCCCAAATAGAGTATGTCTTCTGTGAATTAACGTGATTTTCTTTTGTACCCAGATTATCAAAATACTTGAACTGGCCGCCAGATGTTAGCACTTTTGGTTGTACCAATTGATGGTCATACAAGATGCAATTTAAATTTCCGTACACACCATCATTTAAGTATAGCCTTTCTTTCTGGGGATCTGATCTTTTAGAAATGATGTTTGCGGCTAACGTAAAACATGATGATGAAAAGTATCTTCCCATTTCAGAAATTATAATTAGTTCTGGATTTTCAGCCTCCGGAAAGAATGAATCTAATGCGTTACGAAGAATAATGGAAGACTGCTCTAAAGAGGATTTAGCAAATCCACCACCGACATCTAGAATATTCATTTTAAAGCCCTGCCTTTCAGCATAATTGAACAATTCTCTTGAATCTTGTACTGCTTTAGCAAAAGTGTTAAAGTTGTTGCAGCCCGATCCAACGTGAAATGCTATTCCTTTAAGGTCAAGATCCAGACTTTTGCAAGCATCAATCATTTCTTTGGCATACTTAAGTGAGGCCCCAAACTTCACCGAAAGTGGGCATGTTGAGCTAGAATCATCTGTAAGAATTCTTATCAATATACCGCATGAAGGGTGAAATTTGTTGATCTTAACAAGCTCATCGAGATTATCAACCGTGGTAAGAGCAACTCTAACATCTTTGGCATGTCTCAAGTGAGGAATGCTTTTGCAAGGATTGGCATATATAATTCTTGATGGACTGATATTTTCGGAAATGACTTGATCGATTTCTTCTTTAGATGCACAATCAAAGCCAAATCCGAGATCAGCAATTGCTCGAAGTAATCTAGAGTCGTTGTTACATTTCACAGCATAAAACGGATGAATCCTTGGTAGGCATTTTCTCAATTTCACTGCCAATCTTTTTAATTCTCCTAGGTCACAAACATAGAACGGTGCAATATCCTTTTCTTGACATGTATTAATGTCTATTTTTCTGATTCTATTGAATAAAGCTGAGGCGACGAGTTTTTGTGAATCATAATATGATTTTGAAGTTACCCCGAAGTTATAATTGGGGAACGGCTTTTTTGTAAGATCCTTTGATTCTTGTCGTGGTATAAATATAGAAGTTGGTTCCATCCTTTTGTCGCTTCTTGAATATCTTATTTTAGTGATTTGGCCTCGAACGCTACCCTTTAAATATGGAAGTAATTGTGAAATCTTAACCTGGTTGGCCATGCTACAGTCAAACCGAAGTATATGTGATTGAGTATTTGTACTATGATATACGATGGAACATATCAATTCTGTGGTTTAGTATCTATGTATATTGGAAATTGTAATACCTGAAAAATTATTGTGACCCCTACCGTGGAAATTTTTTTTTTTTCAGAATAACCTGCTAGGGAAATGCAATAGACAAACAATCGAGAATATATACAAGAAGGACCAATAATTACCAAATCAATAAACATTCTGATAACTTTAGTACCTGTTATACATTAAGATTTGAGCAAATAATAACGACAAAACGATTTTAATCATATCCAAAATATTAATTCATGGCGTCCCGTTTGTATATTTCTCCATTAAGGAACCTCATGCATCTCAAACGGAAATCTCGCAATCATATTTTCCACTTTGAACAAAATCGGTGTGCACCGCGGCAAAATTTTCAGCTTACAATAATTTTCAATTAATTACAATGTTTTTTTTCTGTACACCCATAATTAATTTATTATTTCCCAATTTCTGTTACCAGATGAGTACAGATAGATAGATACATGATGAAATTTTCTTTTTTAATTTGTTCATTAATTAAAGTTATGTAATGCATATACCAACAAGCCTGAGAAATACAAGATGTTATTAATGATTATTAGTGCGTCTTCTGTTCATGACCTGAACCAGCAGCGATCGAAAACCCATTTCTCCGGCTGTCATCTTTTTACTCATCAACAACCACTTCTCCCTCACAGTGTAAGCATTTATAGTTATGATGAACACCAATCTTAACACCTTCTGAGTTCAATTGTGGTATGTCAACCTTTCCTCTCTTTTTCATTAGCGTCCATTCTCCTTTTGCCGGAATTCTAAGACACTTTGGATTGATACATCTTGCTCTAGTCTTCTTGTATCTTAAACCACACGAATTACATAGCTGACCTTCCTCCGGGGCCCATGAAGGACGCCAGCATGGTGATTGAGTGGAGTGACAAGAGATACATTTTTTAATGATACGACGAGAGTGTGATGTGTGGCTATGGCGTCTGTGAGTATTTAATTTCTTTGATTTCTTACCTGGCGATTCTATGACGGTAGTAGTTGTAGGCTTGTCTTCTGTATCTGAGCTTTGCGAAAACGATGTATTAATGAATTTGGCAACCAGTGGTGCTGCTTTCGAAGTGGTTTCTCTTTCTGTAGAATGACGTGCAATTTGAATTGGGGTACTCCTTGTATATGGAGAAGCAGCCTCCAATTCCTCTGTATCCTCATGAAAACTGTTTTTACGAAGAATCTGTTTCAAAGGTGGTAGCTCACACTTATGATCCTTGAAATCTCCCTTGAAAGAAAAACCTTTTTTTGCATTTCCCTTGTAAAGTTCGGGAGAACTTGTGAGCAAGTTGACATCTTGCATATAACCGGTAGATTGATAGTTGTAGTTCGATGCGTATGGGTAATTAACCAAACCATCAAATCTGCTATATTGGTTATTAACAAATGTGGAGAGTTTGGAAGCATTTGGAAGTAGGGGTTCAAAGTTCAATGGAGTCACCCTTGGTATACATCTTGCTTCCAATCCTCTTAGATTCTCGCAGTAATCTTTATACTTTCTGTAAAGCCTGGAATTTCTGTGGCTGACCTCGTATCTGTAATAATCTCTCCATTCTCTATTCTGCTGTTCCAAGAGGTATGCTCTTTCGTTAACCCCAGCGATCGGTATGGAACGGTCTAGCAGGCAGAATGAATAGCAGGTGTCTGGATAGTAGTATGCCGAATTGTGGTACGGAGGTATGGATGTATCAACCTTTAGCTCATCTTCTTTCTGCATCCTTGCAGATTTTTGCGATTTTTTTGGTGACGATTCAGTGGATGGAGGTGGAGTAGCCGGACTCTGCGAGTTTGAAGCTGAGTTGATAGTAGCGGGTTTCTCGGTCCTCACATTAGATGCTGCGCTTGATGATAGTGTAAAGTCAATGGTTGCAAGAGAACTATTAGCTGTTGTTGAAGGAGGTGTTAAAGGTAATTCAGGTAACCGTAATTTCGGTGTCAAAGGGGAATGATAACCTCTCAAAGGTGGATATGTAATTGGAGATGAAGGAGCAGTCTTAGCTTTTTTCGAACTTGGAAATTTGCCGTTATTCATGGAATAGCAAAAGTTCCGAGGTGATGTGAGTGTCTTGTCAAAATACTCAATATCATCCAACTTCCTCTTCTTCCGATTTTTAAATTTGCTCAATGTATTGGCAGCATTGTAAACCTCTTCCGCATTAGCAGATCTCGGCTCAGACATTCTATAAAGCAATGATGATTGAGATGTTGAGCAAGTGGTATCAGATTGAGATCTATAATGATTCAAAACGTTATAAGGCAGTGATGTGGATAGCATAGTCTATGGAATGAATGTAAGTGTGCTGAGACCTTGTCTGCTATATAGGCTTTTCTTTATATAAAAGTAAATGCAGAGCGAATGAATTTGTTTTGGTTGTTGTGGTCTGCGTATGGCTTTGAAGAAAAAGAGAAGATAAAATATTATATTTTATGTTTTCTCTCTTTTGTAATCTAGGAAATGGTAGATGTTGATAATATATTTATCTGCAAACTGAATTTGAGTTATAGGTAACGATGATGTTCTGCTTACAGTAACCAGGTATAATACGGATATATGACCAGTCAATATAACTTCACTCATAATCACATAAAAATATGGAAGACCCTTCTGATTATATATCTACTGAACTGGGAAGAGCATCTTCCTAAAAAGGTGGTTTGATTTGCCAGATCAAGAAGACACTTCCAGCCCCAATGATTTACAAAGGTGATCGTATTGTGAAAATGGTTGAAAAGCACTGCGTAAGGGGCTGACAATTTCCATTTTTCTTCTTATTCGTTTATTTTAGAAAGAAATTCACTTGATTGCTAAATTTATTCTTAGTAATGCCCGCACTCACAAGATCCCTTGGTGCATTTCCAGTTAAATCTATTTAAAAAAAATAAAGAATATTATAGGGGGCATTGAGAACGGCAGGAAAAAGAAGAGAAATGTTGAGGGGGCTTGCAGAATAATTTTCTTAATCGGGCCTATAATTATATGCAGCGCACAGAGAATTTACATTGTTAATAAATACCCTAATGGTGCAAATAATTTTTTGAAAAGGAAATTTCTGCAGATGTCGGCTCGATTGGTCGAGGGCTTCAATCCAGCCTCATCTTACTCAAAGAACGAAATAAGTTTTGACAGTCTTCGGTTATAATATAAACCTGAAATAATGCATGAACTGTCCATTACGGGCAAGCTGGTTAATAACGCATCTCTTTTAATCAATGATGTTCCACTAATTGGAAAATAACCGCTTTTAAATTTGTTGTTCTGTCCCAAAAAGTTATATCCATTCCCTTTTGAATATGCTACATCAACTAGTAGAAAAAGCTGTTTGAGAAAATAAAAGGCGTATCAATATTTTTCATTTACTATCCTTTTTGGAATCTTAATGTCGGTTCAGCCACTTATTTTCTTGATTTAATTGATCCTCTTTCCAAAAGAAAAAAGTGAGCCTCAGTTCTTTTTCTCGAACAGCGATAAAAGTGAATGTTACAGTTTAATACACATATAAATCAGATTTGATCATCTGGGGATCCCGTACATAGCAAGCCTTTCTTGTTAGGTAATTGAACGTTCAGCCTTAATTGAAACCAGTTTAAAATGATGCTTTATTCTACTGTTTCTTTTTTCCTTTAGGATTTGTCAATGTTTCATTTTAAATTTCTCTGGAAACGTTCTTTTCCGAATATTTTCAATCATCAGCAATATCTTTCAATAAATAAAATTTTACGCTTATGATTCAAGAATATATTTACTGTAAAAATCTGTTGTTGTACATTTAGCTGTTAATTACTCTACATATTTTTCAAAATACTCGGAAGCTTCAGATGCAAGTTGGTGAAGTCTCAAACAACATGAACGTTTGTCATTTAATTGTTACACGACCCGATGGATAGGAATTTTTTTTTTTTTTTTTTTTCAGCTGAGTTGTTACACCAAGAAATAAACTCACCAACTACCAAACCGATCTCATATTATGTTAGTTCCTTTTGCCACTGGACACTAAATAACAAAAAAAAAAGTGTAAATAGGGAAATGCAAGGAACAGGAAATCAGGCAGTGGATCCAACAGCAAAGTTGGAGCAGTTTCTAAAAGCTTTGACAGATACCTTAGATGCTGAATACAAAAATGAAACACCCGAGTACTATAAATCAATGATACTGCCGCAACTTTTGCCACAATCAAGAATAATAATGAATGGGCAGCCATTTGGTTCAAAGGCCCAGTTTCAAGAGCTGTGGTCGACTTTGCCAGCGACTCAGCATCAAACCACTAGTTTCGATTCACATCTCCTTCCTACAAATAATGGATCTGTGTATATTATTCTTGCGCACTTGAAAGTGAGATTTGATGAATCCGGAAGGAATAGATTTGGGCAGACAACAGAATTACTTCCCGGAGGACCAGATGGAAGATTGCATAGGCCATTATTTTCGAACTGGTTTGGTGTCACTGTTAGTATGGTGGTATCGGAAAAGATAAATACAAACTTTAATATCGAGTGCATAAGTTCGTTTGACTATCGTATAACGGAGTGCCCAGATAACTCAGTGTTTATGATATAATCATGAATAGAAATAGGTGAGTGAGCACTATATCTTCTTATATGTGTTTGACATTGACATATACTTTACAAGTCCACGTGTGTGTTTGGATAATGATCTATGCCGGCAAAGTTCTTTGGCGAACGGTTTACGTATCTCAAATATTTCCGAGAAGCAACTATTTACCTCAAATATATAAATGTTTAAAAAAATGTAATATAATGACCATAAGAAAGATAAAAAAGTATGGCTAAACCTGGAATAACGCAGTCCTTGTGAGCCAAGGTTTTGCAGATATGAAAAGAAGTATTCCAAGTATAATCACGCCTTCAAACGAGAGGCTGATAAATTTTAATACAGTACCCGAAGTAAAGTAATTGAAATGATGGATCACGTTGTAATCCAGCCGATCTAGCATTGCTTTCAGTTCCTCATGATAAGCGTGCTCAAATATTAAACTCAGAACTTCGATTGCAGCTGACAGAATAAGGCAGCAGGAGGCAGCAACGGATAAAGTTCTAACATTAGTCTTTGATTGTTGCTCTCGCTGCTTTATTTGTAAAATAGCAAGAAAGACTATTAGTAGGGCCACCGCATTCAAAGAAAATCGGACAATTTTGAGAATTACAAACATAAGACTGAACGAGAGCCCTAGTGACACATGTCGCACCAAAGGATTGGTAGAAGAATGTGCTCTAAGAAGCAAAGATTTGAAAGAAGAAACCATTTCATTAGAACTCTTTTCCAGACCCTCAACATCAACATCCTGTGCATATTCCATTTGAAAAGTGATATCTTTCACTAACACACTTGAGAGATCGGTTGCACCAAAAAGACTATGACATATCTCAAGCCATTCAGGCTGATCGTAACTAGTTATCTCAGTTTCTTTTTCTTGTCTGCAATAACCAAATAAGTTGAATTTGTATATGACATCTACCTTGTCGGATATTTCTGAAATAGAATCCATGAACTGTTCAGCGGGATATGGACCATCTTCCATTTGACTTGAAAGAATATGAAGACCTTTTGCTATATTGTGATAAAAGTCGGTGTTTATCACTTCATCTTTGCCCTTATGATCTAAGTACATTTCGAAGTGCGGAATACAGTAATTTGAAGAGTCCATACAGGAAATATCTGTAAAGAGCATAATGATAAGTGGAGCAAACATTAGAAAGAAAAGAAGTGAGAGGATTTTAAAAGTTTCATAGAATGATCTCGCGTTCATTTCTTTAGTGACTTGGGACCTAGTTAGTGTTTTTGTAGAGCTGCTTCCATCAGAAGCTGACATTTCTTTAGTTGGGGATGTCTCACTTTTAAATTCTCCTGAACTCTTAGATGCGTTGTTCTCTGCTGTTCTAGTCTTAAATAATGTGTCATGAGCCAGAGGGTTAAATATGGAATTCATTTTGGTTTTGTTATTTTGCCAACTAAATGGACTTGCTGCAGTTTGAAACCCTTTAGACATAAAAGAGCTCGTGGTAGTCTCTGTACCAGATAAGCCTTGTACTGTGCCTCCTTTTTCCATTATTGATGAGTTGCGCTGTGACCTCTCATCGGCTCTCTCCTCGTCAGGATCGGTAAAAAATGTTCCTTTCATTGAATAGCCAACTTATTAGAATTTGGTTGCCGCCAAAAAAGCCAATTTCATATAAATTTAAAAGACATGAGAAGTAGTATCATTTACAAAATGCTGCAGTTTATTTCATGTGAAATGATTCTTGTACAAAAGAAAATAGACGCTGTCGTAAGAAAAGAGAGAATTCCAAATACGGAATTTAGGGATTTCCTGAAAAAAAAAAAAAAAAGGTACTACCTTAACACAAAAATGTGCAATTTTCAATGTTTGCAAAACGTACATGAATAATTATCATGATGCAAAATGCGATGATAAATATCCACTCTTTGTTGAACTATCCTGAAGAAATAATATTAAAATGAAACTATTCAATATTTCTTTTTATTTTGCAACGCTTTCGCTTGTATCGGAGGCATTTAATGTAAGCTCTGAGGTAGTTGATGCTTTACCACACAATATTCTTTGAAATCCAGAGTACCCTTGCCCCGCATGGTATTGCCCAAGGGAGTTATCTGATTTTGCAGTCTTGATTCCTAAACCTGCATTTTTTGAAGGTGCAATTAAAACATCCGATGATGCTGATGAATAGCCATTTGTCTCCATCTTAGATAAAGAGCCAGAGTCAACATTGATTGATGGTGGACGGCCAACATTAAAAATGTTGTCTGTGGATGTACTTGATGTTCTTGAAAGTTCAAAGCCACCATCACTTTCAAATGATGTAGGTCTCCTATTCAAAAATGCTTCTTCCTCTTCTAGTTCACGAGACTGGACCCTCCCTGATTCAGATGTAGCACACCAGACAGGACCTCCCCAAAGAAATATGCATATAAATTGGAGTAGCACGATTAACCAGAATACAAATAGGTACATAGGTCCACTGTGTACAGTCAACCCAAAATCTCCTAGCTGTGAACGAATTTCCCGCTTTATTTCTTCGTACAATGAGATATTAATTAAAGCAGAAGAAAGTACAGCAATAAATGAGATTGCTGACCCAAAACCAAAAATTTGTCTCGTAAACGAGGGCATTAACTTATCATTTTTCTGCTTTCCTCGTAGACCGTAATATATTGTTCCAAATATCAATAAAAATGGCTGGATTATCAATGATGACATCAAAAGGCCTATCACAGCAGTATTTCTGGTCCGCCTTTTCTCCAAAAGCGTTTCATAGCTCTTATCTGGCACGTAATGTTCTGCTTCAGTAGAAAATTCACCTTTCACGTACGCGTACGAAAGAACGATATTTAATCCAACATCTGAGAGCTCTCCCCGATAATCAAAGACGTAGCTTAGACTTGGCGTTGAGCATCTCACTCTTGAATCACCTTTTTGAATAGCAATAAATTTGTTTGTCACTGCATTGTACGTTTCGGCAGAGCTATATGTGCCATAGCACCATCCGGTTATGCTATATTGTATGAATTGGGCTGCTGTAGACACCTGATGGCTGGTATACTGAGCTAAAATTTGAATCTCGGATGTAGTCATAAAGGAATCGGTCTCACCATCGTTCATTGCAGATTGCAATGAAGTAAATATTCCATTACTGACATCCACATGATTACAATCAAGCTTCGCCAAGTAAAAATGTGAGTTGTGAAACGGTAGAACAAGTAAGAAAATTACAAGCACTATTGAGATCAAGGATGTCCCAAGCCTTCCAAATTGAAGCAGTCTTGCACGGGGTGTTAGATTAGAAAATGGTTGGCATATCTGATTTCTTAACTTTGATGAGGTCATAACCGGAGCTAGTATGATATATCAACACAGAAAGTGGAACCGCAGAATACGTAAAGATCCCGCATATATAGTATCAATTCACTCCCAAAAATTGGTTATGCTGAATATTTAACCTTTGGTATGCCACTATTCTTTGATGTTACACGTTCAACCTCAAATAAGATCACACGATAACGAATACAGAGGCCAGGTCGGTAAGTTGAGAAGAGATAATCTAATAATAATGATAACGAAAATAAAAAATTCCCGCTTTGATGAAAAAATAAAGTAAATACTAAATTTACTTCACACAATGAGATCGATCATCTGAACGTTTTCTCCACTTACAGTCTTCCTAAGTAAATAGATAATTGACCACATTTCTTTGAATTTGCAGGATAATGGCGAAAACTAGGAAGCAGATGAAAGGATGGCAGTACATCCTCGATGAAGATATTAATGAGGAAGCCTCCAAGAAGGTTTCTGACTCTCTTCCAAAACGTTCATTGAGAAATAGTAGAAGGTCGCATAGAAAAGATCCAGAGATTGTCCTTCGCAGAGATAATGATAATTTAGAGGTGAAGATGGGTGATATTCTTTTAGTGAATGATGATGAATCAGCTGATGAGCAGGGAGAGGAAGAGGATCTTCCCTCAATTGGTTTCGTGAAAGATATTGCTTTTGGAACAGATAGTTTTCTCGATGTCCGTGTTCTTTGGTTCTACAGAATTTCAGAAGTTGATGAAGACAAGTTGCCAGAAGGTAGAAAATCTTATAATGATAATGATACGTTTCTATGCCCAGTCATGGATAAGATTACTCTTAGTGACATATTGACGAAATGTACAGTTATTTCGGATGCAACATTGAAAAAAACTGTTATAGACGAGTCCAATCAGGATACGACTTTTGTGTGTAGGAGATTTTGTGATAGCGATGCTGAATATTTTACCGATGTAATTGATTGGGATGAAATGTTCAAGTGCTTCCAAGATAATCACGAAGATTTTTACAAATTGGTGAAGAACTTGACTGTGCGTCCTACAGTGAAGGGGTTTGCCAAAAAATTGTTTAAACAGGGAATAGATCCAAGGTCATTGAAGGCTGAGGAGAAAAAACTGAAACGGAAAAAGAAAAGACAACAGCAAAAGAATACAAAGAAACTGGATTACGCTGAGAATGATGATGATGATGATGACGATATTTATGATGATGATGATTTCTATGTTTATGATTTTGAGGAGAAATCTGAAGACAGCCAGGCCGAACTGGAGGACGAAGATAGTGGTGAAGAGTATGTCGATCGTAAATTTCGGAGTTCACCAAGAAAGAAGAAGACTCGGGCTGTTGGCAGACCCAGAAAAAGAAAGCGTTCCGTGAAAAATGTCAACACACCAAAAAAGCGTTTGAAGCCAAGGCTTCCCCGAGTTGCAAGGAAATTCCAGTTTAACGAAGATGCCAAGGAGCTTGATATTGATTCGCTCTGGGAGGCTAATGCCGATTCTGAGACTTCTAAAGCGCTTAGAAGAGCAAAGAAGGTTTTACATACATCTGCCAAACTTCACTCTCTTCCATGCAGAGAGGAAGAGTTTAGTCGGCTTTTTTATACACTAGAGAGTGCTGTCCAGTCCCAGATCGGAAGATGCATATATGTGAGTGGTACTCCTGGCGTTGGTAAGACTGCTACAATTAGAGAAGTGATTAAACAGCTTGCTACGTCCTTTATAGCTGAGACAAAGCAGAAGATGTTTAATTATGTTGAAATAAACGGCCTTAAATTGATATCACCACAATCATCATACGAAGTACTTTGGGAAAAGGTTTCAGGAAAGCACGCCACCACTTCTAATTCACTTGTTTTGCTTGAGGAATATTTTAACAAAGAAGACACAAAAAGAAAGCCCTTGGTAGTTCTTCTAGATGAAATGGATCAAATTGTTACCAAGAATCAGAGTGTGATGTACAATTTCTTTAACTGGCCATCTTATCAAAATTCGAAATTAATTGTTATCGCCGTTGCTAACACGATGGACCTTCCGGAGAGAATGCTTACCAATAAAATATCGTCTCGTTTGGGGTTGACAAGAATTCAGTTCTCAAGTTACACCTACACCCAGTTGAGCAAGATTATCAAAAAAAGGTTGGAGAAGTTGGGACGATTGAATAAAGAGAGAATGGTGATTTCCAAGGATGCAATCGCATTTGCATCCAGAAAAGTTGCTTCCGTGTCTGGTGATGCCAGACGAGCACTTATGATCTGTATTCGAGCCGTGGAGATTGCAGAGACAGAATTCATGGCGAAATCAAAGGAAGAAAAGAAAAAACTTGACGGTAAGTATACTGTTACGATCATGCACATTATGAAAGCTGTGAATGAAATAGCCTCGTCACCAATTTCTAATTATCTTTCTGCACTTCCGTTTATGTCAAAGATGTTTTTGGCTTCAATATTGTTACGAATGCGTAGATCCGGTGTTGCTGAAGTTTTCGTTGGTGATGTTATAGATGAACTCAACAACCAATTTCATGTAATGCTTTTCACTGACTTGAGAAAGAGGCTTGATCCCGAACAACTAGACTTGCTTGATGTGATTTATGGAGTCCGTGGGAAATCTCAGATTCGACCTAGGGGACTTGATTTTATTATGACGGATCTTGAAGAAAATGGGATACTTATTGTACAACAGACAAGGCTTGAGCGTAGCAGACTATTACGATTAAATGTGAGTCAAGATGAGATTTTGAACGGTTTTAGAAAAGACGATCTGATTAGAGAAGTCATCGCAAGCAGATGATTGATTAGCCACAATATTTTAGAACTAATATACAATTGTAGATTATAAATTATGCGAGAAAATGGAGAAGTTCATTTATGTAGTCGGTATTTTTTACGTTCAGTCCTTGAAAATGTTTACACATTCTGGTAAAGAAGAATTGGTTCGCCCGTATTCACAATCTCTGGGATCTTCAGCCGTAAATCGAACGTTTTGCTGATCACGATCTTAAAGATCTTCTGAATGTTGATAGATGCACATGTGGAAGTAAATATAAGTGGTGCATTCATTGCTCTTGCGTACTTTTTAGCCTGCCTTGTGATTTCCTCCTGTTGTTCATCGGGAAGATCAACAAACAGGTCGTACTTAGTGCCAACCAAAAATGGAATGGCCGTTCTGTTGAATCCTCTTGCTTGACGATACCAATCTTTCACAGATCTCAAAGTGATCTTTCTTGAAAGATCAAACATGAAGAGAACAGCGACGGCATCGCTTGCCACCAGGGGAAGCATGTTTGTAAACTCAGCCTCTCCACCTAGATCCCATATTGAAAATGTGATTTCCGTGTTCCTTATCCGTATTGTCCGTTCCATAAAATTCACGCCCAAAGTCTGTGTGTATATCTCATCAAAGCAATTCTCGACATATTTTACCATCAAAGAGGTTTTTCCAACCTGTGCATCGCCGACTAAACCTACTTTCAATGTTACCGTGTTCTTTTCTGAATGGTGTGAGGAATTAGATGCTCCTTCAGCAACTCTTGTAGATGTCCTGGATCCTGTCCTGTTTGGACCCGTTGAAGTAGCCCGTTGTTCACTTGATGCCCTGTTGTGTGGTGTTTGCATGTTCTGCAATGATGTTGATGTTGTTAATTGTGGTTGTCCGTGTGTTATCATTTCCGAAGCCGCCCTTTGAACGGGAAGTATTCCAGATATATCCCTTCTTAAATGTGTATATCGCTCGTGAGAACTTCCATTACGATTATCTAACTGGCTACTAGCAGAACGGGCAGATCCTAAATTGTGATCTGATCCATGCTGGTCTGCATCCATCTGTGAGGAACTTACACTTCTATGTTGGCTATTCATGTCAATGATTGGAATGTAAGTTCTAGGTTTTCTGTTGTTCTATCCGGGTCCTTGATAATTTCAACGGAAAATTATTGAATGGCTTCTTTCCGCTCCGCCTCAAACAAATAAAAATTTCCTTAATTAGGTTTGGTATCTAGTCTTATGTAGATAGAAGCCGATACGATATACATAATTGTATTTATCTTCAATAGCGCTAACGCATTTCAGATCAATCACACTTCCTCATTTATGCACCTGTTTACACTTGCCGTTTTTGGCGCGTCTTCAATGCTGCCCGGAAGAAAAAAAAATAAAATAAAATAAATAAAGACGGGTGAATTCAATAAAAGCTGAGAATATTCGGTCGACAACGAAATGTCTCGAGATCCACGTGATGACTGATGGACAAATAAACCCTCGGCCATTTCTCGGTGCAAGGTGTATTCAAATTTTTTTATCCCAGGTTCGCGAAGTTGTTTGTGACTTGCTTTTGAAGGAATCCTCCCGCGAAATTTTGGGCTCTTCCACTAATCAAATAGTAGGCTTTTTCAAGATAATTGAAGTCTATTGTTTCTCTGCGATTTCCGCCTTTTTTTTTTTTTTCTCCCTCACCCCAAGGATACTTTTTTTCGCAGGTAAAAAAATATTTTTTCAGCCTAATACTCAGTAATGGAAGAATAATCCAGAGCGAGCACTGAAATATACTTAGTTCATACATCTACTCCAACCGCTAAGTTCACCTTCAACTCTTTTTATCGAAAGCTTTGTCTAGTGTGGATATCTAAAAGTACAGTACAATATGGCTATCGGCAAGAATAAAAGACTATCCAAGGGAAAGAAAGGTCTCAAGAAGAAGGTCGTTGACCCATTCACCAGAAAAGAATGGTACGACATTAAGGCCCCAACCACTTTCGAAAACAGAAACATGGGCAAGACTTTGATCAACAGATCCACTGGTTTGAAGAGTGCTGCTGACGGTTTGAAGGGCAGAGTTTTCGAATTCAATCTTGCTGACCTTCAGGGTTCCGAGGACCACGCATTCAAGAAGGTTAAGTTGAGAGTTGATGACGTTCAGGGAAAGAACCTTTTGACAAACTTCCACGGATTGGACTTCACAACTGATAAATTAAAATCTCTTGTTAGAAAGTGGCAATCTTTGGTTGAGGCCAACGTCACTGTTAAGACTTCTGATGATTACGTCTTGAGAGTGTTCTGCATTGGTTTCACCAAGAGACAGGCTAACCAGATCAAGAAGACCACCTACGCTCAATCTTCCCAGTTGAAGCAGGTCAGAAAGAAGATGATGGAGATCATGACCAAGGAGGTCTCCAACTGCACTTTGGCTCAGCTCACTGGTAAGTTGATTCCAGAGGCTATTGGCCGTGAAATCGAGAAGGCTGCACAGTCCACCTTCCCATTGCAAAACGTCTACATCAGAAAGGTTAAGTTGTTGAAGCAGCCTAAGTTCGATTTGGGTAACTTGTTGGCTTTGCACGGTGAGGCTACTGAGAACGATAAGGGTAAGAAGGTTGCTGGCTTCAAGGATGTCATTTTGGAGACTGTCTAAGCTAATAATATTTCTTCTTATTTGTACTGTTGTTTAATTTGAGTTAATGCAACATGAATCTGTATGCACATATATATTTGTTAATTTATCATCGCAGATGATATAAGAGCTGCTGGTTTGTATAAGGGGCTGGTAGTGCATCTTGGGAAGAGGAGACTTGAAAATTGAACTTTCTGGTCATTAAGCATGTGGTGGACGAGAATGCTCCACTTTAAGTGAAAAGTCATCAGCTTAGTAAATTGATTAAGTGTGGCTTCGTAATAATATATACTCTACTTATGGCTTTGAACTTTTCAAAGATGACATACATGCGCGATCTTTATATTTACTCTGACTATCTTTTTGTTAAAAAAAATCATTTTTCATAGCCAGCAACTATTATACACAAGATGAATTAAATATCATCAGGAATATTTCACTCATAAAAGATTAAACCTCATCCTTCGTGTGGGAAGATTCGACCTGGCTGATGGTGCTCGACTCTGGTGCATCCTCGCCGTTCTTAACTTTGATGATCTTACGCCTCCAGAAGCCGTCCTCATCCAATTCCTTAGAAGAGTGTAAATGGTAGCCGCCAATAGCCGGAAGAATGTGTGCCCAAACCAACCAGTATAAGGCACCGAAGCAGAAGATACCGATACCGACAACACAATGAAGATAATAAGGAAGGTGCTCGTAGACCGAATTACCCGCAGAAGGTGCAATGTAAGGTGCCACCACCAAGTAAGCAGATGCCAAGAGGAAGAATGCCGTAACTGGAATCGTTGCTTTGATTGGTGGATTCCAGGTCTGTCTTCCCTTTTTGTTCTGGTAATGAAGCCAAAGAAGACCAATTGCAACCAAAAGATTGACGATATTCAATGGGTATGAAATCAAGTTAAGAATGAAGTTGTACGCATCTCCTGGAGGAGGAGCCACAATAGTGATGACACAAATCACCCAGTGCTCGAGCAAGCCCACAGCGGGTGTATTGAAAGGTTTTTGTGTAGCAAAAAATGAAGAGAATGGGAGAATACCTTCTCTTCCCAACTGTTGGACAATTCTACCTTGAGAGAATATCACAGACAACACGTTTCCAAGAGCTGAAAGCGCCACAAATACAGATAACGCTTTTTGAGATTTCACACCGAACGCTATCTTGAAAAAGAGAGATGCGACAATCTGGCCAGAGCTGGCAAGTTGTTCTAACGGCACAACTGCGAAGTATGCAATGTTGACAAGCATGTATATTATTGCCAAGAAGACCACAGCGATTGGTCCGGAGAACTTTAAAGTCTTCACTGGGTTCTTCACCTCACCCAAGGCATAGTTGGCGTTGGAATAACCAATGAACGACCAAATAATGTTGTACAAAGCAGTAACGACACCATATCCGGTGGCTCCTTCACCACTGAATGCATGGTGAAAGTTAGTTGTACCTGGGGCACCACTTATTTTTCCGGCAAGTCCAACCCATCCGGTCACAGTAATGATCAAGATGATGATTAGCTTGAATAAGCCCAAAATGTTCTGGAGATACATGCCCACTTTAATGTTCGCGGAATGAATTAGAAATGCAAATGTAATGCAAGCAATACCAACGCCACGTTCATTCCATCTAGTGACTTCAACTCCGGCAGCGGTAAGAATATATTCACCGAAAACAATAGAGTTTCCTGCAGCCCAACCTAAGAAGAAGACGTATGCACCATACATACACGAAATAAGAAACTTTGGTTTAGTGTACACGTACTCCAAGTAGTTCTTCTCACCACCGTTTTTCCGAATGGCCGATCCGAACTCCATGTACACGTACAAGCCCGCCAATGCAATCAAGGATCCAACAACCCAAAGAATAAGCGATAGTCCAACAGATCCCGAAAGTGCATAGATTGTGGATGTCGTGGAGAAGATACCGGTACCGACCATACGATTGAAAATCAATCCAATTGCAGAGATAATGCCAATCTTTTTCTCATTCTCGTCCATTGGTGTAACAACACCACTTGAGAGTTCAAACTCCTCCGTCTCAGCTTCAGCTTTGCCTTTCGTTTCGCCCATAATGACAGATGGATATGATTCTTTTGCTTATGACCTTACCCAAGGGTTGTAGTACGAGTTTAGACAAATAAGCTTGCTTTGTGGAGAAAAAAGAGTGGGTGCATTGCCAAAGAAAGGTTGCTAAAGTGAGATCTTTGATACTATATATATCGATAAGCGATGGATTTACAAATACCCCAATTTTTTCAAAACTGTGTAAACTCAAATTCAAGAGATACCGATTGTGGCCAAGACAAAGCCACTGGTATCCCTCAACAGCGAGATTTCCAAACTGTGGCTAAGTGATTAACCAAATTTAGCCCAAATTGAAATGCATAGAAGAAACCACAGACAAAACAATTTCAAATTTTTCACTATCCTGTTATCATAAACCCCGATGCCCCATTGTTAAAATTTCTCTGTCATCGTAGTGTCAAAATTTCGTTTTTCCAACCGAAAAATTTTGCCACCTTTATTGCTAGGCTGAATCTCTCTAGCTTACATATGCACAAGAACTAAATAGCAAGTATATACATACATATACTTGTGAAAACCCTTTTTGATAAAAAATTTTTCAGGCTTCCCACGCCATGGTTCCATATTGCTATACAAGTTAAGTTATACCGCCACAACACGATAGCCATACTTAACACTGAAATGCATTCATGTGGCCTGGTGATGCCGTAGCCAGCCATAAGGCATCGCGAGACTAAATAAAAACAAAATTTGTAAATTTGGCCGTTGCCGCATTACGGCATTGTTTAACTTTGGGGAAAAAAAACGGTCATCCCAATTAGGAATATGTCATTAGGGATTTACAACAGGACACTTTGAGACATTGGTGAATGGGTAATTTTAATTAATCTATAAGATTCCGAATTAAAGTGAATGTGATTGATGTATTATCATAAAATGGGCTGTCGTAGTGACATGTGTTTAATTTTTTTTGAACATTATAACATCTGATAAAACACAAATGCCTCTTTAGAAAGAGAGAATGATGGTAATAAAATAATAAATACGAATGTAATAATTTTCAAAATTTTAAAATTCATTAATTTTTACCAAGTTTACAAATTGGAAAACACAAAGTACAATGTTTTCGACGCTTTAATATAGTTTAACTACTGAATGTAGAAACAAGTTTTAGACTGAATTGTTATGTATGCTAAGTAAATTAAAATAGTAAAAGTAAAGAGATGTAGCAGGATTGAACTAGCGGAAATCAGTTGTGCAGTTTCTTTTCGTAAGAGTGCAAGTTGTGAACACCACCCTCGTACTGGGCAGAAGGAGTTCTCAACTCAAATCTGACAGTACCCTTGGCAGTCTCTTCAGTAAGAGCAGCCAAAGACCGAACACCGATATCTTGGCAAGAATGCTGGAGACCATTGAACAAGTATGGAATAAACTTGACAATGGAACCCTTATCCTCAACAGAACCAGCGACACCCTGAGCAACCAAAACCTTATCACCCTGAGAGAAGTATCTTGAGGTGGAGGCGTTGGCATTCTGATGAGTCTTCTGCATAGCATCGATAGATCCCATACCACGGTAGAGCTTTAATCTCTTACCGTCTCTGTAGAAGTAGTCACCTGGAGTCTCAGTGGTACCGGCCAATAAACCACCCATCATAACGCAGGAAGCACCCAAGGCAATAGCCTTAATGATGTGACCAATGTTCTGGATTCCACCATCAGCGATACATGGAACACCGAATTTATTGGAAAACTCGCAAACGTTGTAAACAGCGGTACCTTGAGGTCTTCCACAGGCCATAACCTCTTGGGTAATACAGATGGAACCAGAACCCATACCAATTCTAAGACCATCGGCACCAGCAGCGATCAACTCAGCGGCCTGCTCTCTGCAGACAACATTACCAGCGATGACCTCCAATTTTGGATAGGTGGACTTTATGAACTGGATCATCTCAATTTGGAAGACAGAGTTTCCCTGGGAGGAGTCGATCACAACAACATCAACACCTGCCTCAACCAATTTGGCAAGACGAATTCTGTCGACGTCCAGGGTACCAATAGAAGCACCACAAAGAAGCTGTTTGGAATGTGGAGACTTCGAAGCATATGGGAACTTCTGGTTCTTCTGCAAGTCAGTAAGAGAAAGCATGGTGACAAAGTTTCCAGCATCATCGACAATTGGCAATTTACCCTTCTTAGACTCCATCAAAATTCTATTTCCTTCTTCCAAAGAAATACCGTACTTGCCAGTAATGAGGTCGGTAGTCATAATGTCGGCGATTGGGTCTTGATCACCTTCGTGGAATTCAGTGTCCCTCGAAGTGACGATACCAATCAACTTGCTTCCAACTTTACCGTTCTCAGTAACAGGGAAGGAGGTGAATCCAAGCTTCTTGCCGAGAGCCTTTATTTCGGCAACGGTGTGGTCCTTGGAAATAACAACTGGGTCATTGATGAAACCATTCTCGTACTTTTTAACTTTTCTAACCATATTGGCCTGCTCCTCAGGTGCGCAGTTATGGTGAATGAAACCAATACCACCAGAAAGAGCCATCTTGATGGCCATATCAGACTCGGTAACGGTATCCATAGGAGACGATATGAAAGGTGTCCTCAAGGTAATGTTCTTGGTAAGCTTAGAGTCCAAAGAAACATCCTTAGATGTGAAGCCAATCTTTCCAGGCAAAATCAAGAAATCGTTATAAGTCAAACCGCCGTTGACCTTAGAGTTCATCAAATCCTTAACGGAAAGACCATCTTTCTCTTTGTAGGTAGAGAGATAGTCCATCGCCTTTTTGCAGTCTAAGAAAGCCATATCCGTTTTTTCTGTTAATTAATTATTATTCCTTTTCAAAGGGGATAGAAACCAACCTAGAAGACCTATTATATTGATCAATCCAAGCTCAAAATGTACCTTTACTATTAATGGGCAGGAGGTTGCCAAAAAAAGAAGAGGGCTTAAAGGTTCGAAAATAAGAAATGTAACCACTGCAGAAGGGGGAATAAAGTGTCTATTTATACCTATTGGTATGGCTAGTATCCATGGCTACCCTTATTGCGAATTCTCAATAAAATACGTGAAAAATTTTTCTTGGACCGATGGGTTGTTGAAAAAAAAAAGAAAAAAAAAAATTTTTTATGGGTTGGTCGATTAAGAAATCAATGGTCAATGCAATGACCATCTAAAAAAAAAGGGGAAAAAAACCTTTTAATATATAAAAAATTGGGCTTGTTGACTTCTTTTTTTCCGTAACACCCAGAAACCGGCATTCAAAGTATAATATATTTTTACGTTAAGCTAACTAATTGAGATGATTATAAACAATGCAATATATTCCTTCGTTCTGATTCAGCGATGAGGAATCAGAGGCTGCGGAGCACTCTCATTGGAATCGTACGAAATTTACCGAATCCTTTTATGCAGCTGGAGGCATTTGAATCAAAATGGTTCTCTTACTAATTTCACTTTCTCGTCTCGGTGCATTACGACCAGTAAACCGGAATTTACTTTATTCTCAAATTACTGCTTCCACAATCTGTTACAATTTCTTCCCCACTACTTAATTGTGGAAGTAAATGCTTGGCATGGTATATTCACCAATATTATTACCTTTTATCATTACATTATTCTGATCTCTTAAGAACAACAATTTTTAATAACATCTGTACACCAGCAAATTGTTTTTGTTTCGGTTTTCTTGGATGTTTACATCACGAAATTGATTGAACGATCCCTCTTTTTTTTTTTTTTTTTTTTTTTTTTTTTTTATTTGTTTTATTTGTTTTTTGTCTTTGTCAAAAACAAGTCAGTTTAATACCCTATTAATTTATTTTAAAGTTTTAATTTTGTT
>ERZ746981.52-NODE-52-length-112171-cov-13.111166_pt1 | contig 112171 bp, 67 predicted proteins | sample MGYA00374948_ERZ746981 | MGnify/ENA primary metagenome ERZ746981 (study PRJEB28757, sample SAMN06711160) | food metagenome | host: microorganism | place: China:Harbin | collected 2017-01-30 | study: EMG produced TPA metagenomics assembly of the Analysis of...
CGAACTATATGGCCAATCTCGTTCATAACCTTGGGCATCTGCGCGCTCGGTAGTGCTACGGCACAGAGATATGTGAGTAATTAAGCAGATACAAATGTCACACGGGATTTATATACTCTGACATATATACTCTGACAGCTTTATTATTAATTTTAATTTTCAAGTTACCTGCTTTTTTAAGGATTTAAAAAAACTTCACGATATGGGCAAATTTCGCGAGCAAGATGTGTCCCTTCGGGGACATTTAGTCAATCGAAAAAATACAGAGAAGATCAGCATGGCCCCTGCATAAGGATGACACGCTTTACAAAGAGATCTTACTTACTTTTTTTTTAAAGACGTTCAAGACAGAGACATTTCCTCGCTGCACACAGTGATATAAAGCAAGTTCGACCTCGCATTACATCTTATTAATAATTGTGACTTTACAGAATATCTATTTCGCATAGTTCGAGTACTGCTGCGGGAAGTTTTCAGCGTTCAATATCATTATGATCAAAACTTACGTCCTTAAAATAAACAAAATACAATGTATATTATTTTTGATATATACAGGCCAGATAAGAACAACTGTCTTATGATGAAAAGCAACAATAAAAAAAAAGGTAAATGCGTTGAAAATAGGGAACGACGTAAAAGAAAAGCCCATATCGAAATTGTCATAGTATAGAATTAGCAGATTTTAAAGCACGCATATACCTATGACTAAACCCTAAACATTATATCTATTGTTGAGTAAAAATTTTACTCAACAGTCTTTTCAGCATCTAAAGAGCCAACTGAATCACCTAAAATGTTAACAACACTTTTTGGAGGCTGAATTGCTGTTAACTTCATGACAAGTTCATAGATCTGAGGAGGCAATGTCCTCTGATAGATATCCAAAATTCCTGTAGGATTTGGATAAACAGCCAATCCTTTGTAGAAATATATGGCTGCATCGATTTCCTTACCAGGAATAGCACCCAACTTTTCACCTGTACTCACTTGCTCAAGGAAATATGGCTCTTTCTCTTGAAGAGTAGTAGGAAGAGGGCTTGCAGCTAACGACTCATTCAACTTCTTCTTCAAAACCTCAAACAGTTTGGTTTTCTCCTCTTCAGCTTGCATCTTAGCCTTCTTTTGAGCTTTTCTTTTCTTATGGTTAATGCTTTTTCTGAACTCAGGGTTGTGTCTTCTTTCATAATCAAAGTAAACACAGTAAGATAGTGCAGCAGCAGCAACACCGACAAAGGTCCAGCCAATGATTTTTGATTGAGATGGTGAGGACATTGCTTCGGTAATAAAATAGCTTTATAAGTGTGTCAGAAAGTTCCGAATAAGAAAAGCGTTGATATGTATTAAGTTCTATAAATTTTAACCAAAAAGTTTATATGCACTTAATTTAAAGGCAATATGGATCTGAGTACCTATGATATATGAGTCAATTATATTCTCAAATCGATATTAGACATAAAAAAGATGGCTTGTAATCTTAGACGGACATGTGTCTGGCTTAAATTATGTAAACAAATTCGATGTTTCTTTCAAGGAAAAAAATGATCTCCCCCTATTTTTTTTCATCGAAGAGAAAGGGGAGAAAAATTTTAGGCTTTGTGAAAGTGTACGGATGCCTGCAAATGTTGAGATGAGCGCCTGCAAAGAAAACCTTCACTAACTACGCAGAAAAAGCCAAGAGATTCAGGTTGAAAGTAAAACCAGAAGATTGTGAAATAGAAAAGTTGGCTCTTTACTTAACTGCAGAAGTTTCACGATGGCGATTAAAAAAAGAACTTCATTGCGTTCAAAAGCTAGGAAAAGAAATGTGGCGGACAAAGTTCAGGGACATAGTAGAATAGCTAAAAAAGAAAGGGAAATTAAATCTAAAGATGCTCTTTTACTCAAACTCAAGATTCAAAAAGGGGCAAAAAGTTCAGCCGTTCAGCCGGAATCAAAGAATTTGGATCCCCACCAACCAGGAATATCCAAAAGTGCGGTGAGAAGAAGAAAGAGGAAGTTAAAAGAACAGCTTACAGCAAAATTGAGTGATCTTAAGTCTGTTTTAGACGAGACAGTGGAGGCAGAAAAAATACAGAAAGGCATAATTTCTGGAGATATAACTGCTGGAGAGAAAGAAGGTCTCGAGGCCGTTAGCAGGAGGAAGTTGGATCATAGACCAAATCCAACCACTGTTAGGGGATCAGCTTTAGTGGAAAAAAGCGAAATCCGTAGATTTAAAGCAATTCTAAAGGAAGAGAATTTCAAAAAGAGCCCATTCGCATCATTGCGTACATCTATAATGAATAATATCAGCAGGTCAGAAAATGAAGGGAAGAGAAAAAGCTACGAACTGTAAGCATTCAACGGTAGAGCAGAAATAATACAAGGAATACCACAAAAATGAAATAAATAGATAATCTTGAATAAATAATAACATGCGGAACACACCGAAGGGAAAGTTGCCACCCAGGGTACTTTGAAAGGCTGTATAAAACAGCGCGACGGTTAATGTAAGAAGAGGCTAATCCAGACCAGGCCAAACAATTTAGGAAAAAAGGACTGACTGTTCAAGGGTACAACTCAATACGAACGGTACCACATTCTGCTTGTAGTTTCATCCATCATCTTTTTTTGAAGCATGAAAAGTCCATACATCAATGCTTCTGAAGATGGCGGACAACCCGGAACATAAACATCAACTGGAATAAGTCTGTCGACACCACGAACAACAGAATAACTGTAATGGTAGTAACCACCACCATTTGCACATGAACCCATTGAAATGACCCATCTTGGGTATGCCATTTGATCGTAAACTTGTCGAAGTGCAGGTGCCATTTTATTTGTAACAGTACCAGCGACAATAACTATATCGGACTGACGAGGTGAAGCTCTGAAAATAATACCCAATCTATCTTGGTCATAACGTGGAGCAGACACATGCATCATCTCAACAGCACAGCATGCCAAACCAAATGTAGCGGGCCAAAAAGACGATTTTCTCGACCACTGTTTCACCTTATCCCAGGATGTAAGAACATAATCTAACGTACCAGAGAGAGGTCTTTCTGAAAGTACTGGTTGATCTGTAGGAAGCTTATGTGGAACTAAATTGACCTGCACATTTTGGGATGTTGAAAACAGACGAAGTGATGTCACACTGATCGCACTCCTTGAAGGAAGATGTGCAATCACTTTCGCTGAATTGAGAGAAGTTTTAACCACAGTCGCAAACATTCCCAATTGATAATAATATACCTATAGAATACAGCCTAGTCCACAACCGTATCTGTATATATGTATGTTAATTGTTAATAATCCGATGACTTTTTGAATAAAGAGTTCGTTTTCAAAGATTTAATATAAAGCGATGGCGGGCATTCAACAATAAGCAACATCCATTTAGAATTATTGGGGTCGCACATTTTTTTGTTTTATTTTATTTTTTTCTCCACCACGCTTCAATTATTAGCGAATCAAAGCGAGGAATATTGAAATAGTGCACAGCTGCATCTTTACACCTAAAAATTATTCTGCTTCCTTGCGCATACTGTAGGGAACTGAAAAGGATTTAGTTTCGAGTAACACAAGTAATTATTAATAATACCACGGGAATAAATTTATCATCTTGTTCACTTTGTTAGATATGATATTTTAACTTAAAGACAATTCTTATTGGCATATCATCCTCGATCCATAGTGCTAACAGCATTGGCCTTTTGAGGATATAATTTCAAAGTGGGCTCGAAAATTTGTACGGAAAAAATCACCTGGTATCTATTAAAAAAACGAAAGGCAATCGAAAATACAAAACGTATCGAATCCTATTACTTTAAAAACTAGCGAATATTAAATGAATCGAAAACTAAGGCATACAAATTAGAAAGTACTAGCTCTTGCACGTTTCAGAAGCTTAAATTTCGAAGTTATCGATTGGGTTTTGTTGATGAATTAATACGTTATAAAAGGAGAAATCGAAAGTACAGAAAATGAGATTAGAAAATATATGTATACATCATTTTGATGGGAATAGATGAACACAAACATATGCTGGATATCCTATTCCATTTTGAAGGAGGCTTTATTGATGGTCAACTTATGATATTGTATGCATCTCACTCAGGGAACGCGTGTGCCCTACATACATGTTTACATTCTCAGGCACTTATTGTACTTCTCGCTTATCCTTTAATGGCCGAACAAAACACGCTAACAAATCTTTGTCTAATGAAAGATTGCAGAAGCTATTGTTTATGTAGGGAAGGATTATTGAAATGAAATGCCAAAAACTGCTGGCCTGAAAAATTCTTTCTATTGAAGAATTCGTACAGGGAACGAAAAAATAGGAGAGCGAATACAGCCATACAATTCAGACGCGTCCGATCCCTGAACCCCTTTAAACCATACTCAACGCGATTTGAATAATCAACCGTCGACAACAAATTTTAATATGACCTCTTGCATGTAATCCATCTTCATGTGGAAAACCAAATTCTTTCTGAAACACTTGGATGATGTCACAATCACAAGATTTTACAATTTTCTCGTAAACCGCGGAAGGGAATTTTACTTAGTTTTACCATGCTATTTTAGATATTCTTTGAAGGCCCACTTACATGTGCATGAATTAATTAGACGATTACTCTCAGCCACAAATTAAAGCAGTGGTTGTAACATTATCTTTCCTAAAATGACGTCAATTTGTCATTACTTCTGAAGTGAGACATACTTTTCAAAAGCTATTTCCCTAAACAGAATAAGGTATACATCAATTTAAACTCAAATGCGGCCATTACATTGAACAAAGCAAGCCACCTAATTTACTACACACAAATCGACAAATGTGATGAATTTAGCAACTAATAGGTCATCACAAAAGAACTGATCGAGTTGTTCGATAGTAATACGGCTATTAGTACAAAAGGCAGGACACAACAAAATTACCTCATTAGAATAAACGTAAACATTCATAATTAAACCAAAATTGGAACCAGCCCCTTGGCATAATTTTTTGAATAGAATCAATGCTTTTTTTTTGAATTTGAACAATCAGATCAAAAGAAAGAAGAATCGCAGCCAAAGATCAAAGCGCACGTTTATTTACCGAAGAATATTCTTCGGATAGAAGCAAAAATGGGTCATAACATAGTAATGATAAGAGCTAGAAGGTAGAGTTGTTTTAAGTAAAAATTGCACGGCCTTGCGACAAAACAGATTGGAATTGCGGTATCAGACAAGATTTAGGTGAGGCTTCCATTTTGAATCGCGAATGAAAATGATACATATATCTAACATAACGAAAAAAAAAACTGAAAATCTTCGGCAAGGCGTGAGCAGAAGGAAAAAATAATAAAATACGAAAAGAAAATAAAATAAAATCAGACAATGTTTTTGTAAATCCCGAAAAATAATAAGATTCAGATGGTGCTTAAAACCGAAATAACCCCTTTGGCTTCCTGCAGGGTTTCAATTGGATACGGCGAATAGTTACAAAGAAACAACAAAAAAAACATAGTCATACAATTTTTACATATCTTCAACTGAGCTCAAGTAAAAAGAAACATATCTATGAATGATTCGGATATATATTGAAGAATGAAATGGGACCAGTCAAACATTTGAAGCCAAAACACGTAAAAAAGTCCGCGAATCTCCTCTTCTCCCATCGTATTGGTTTCGGGTTAAAAGGCATAAACTTATTTTGTTCGTAACAATAAAAATTTTGAAAATTTATTTCGAATCTTTCTTATTGTTCCAGGGGGAGGAGTGGGAGTTCCAAACAGGGAGCGTTGCTTCAATAATTATGCTACTACTATTTTTATCGGTTATGGCTAATAACCCCTTCCAGTTTACGAATTACCCTTCGGTAAAAAAAAGTATATAAACATGCGATCTGTCTCTTCTTGTTTGCGTGATCAAGTGCCCTTTTAACTTTAAGGTTTCGACTTCCACACTTTATACGTTCTTCTACCCCAACTCCCACACAACTCAGGGTTCTGAATTACTAGATCTAATAAAGTATTCTTTCGTTCCGCAATCAATTTTGCTTTTTGTGTCGTTTTCTTGGTTTCACCTTTTTTAGCTCACTCGCTACACAGCCAAGTTATTTAATTTAGGAACGGTACGTTCTTGATACTCTTCCTCATCAAGGACTTAACAATACACTAGTCGCCGCATTCTTACCATCACACTTGATTGATCTCGTCAGTCCTCTTGAACAGATTTGTTTAGAAAGAGGATTAAAAGGAAACACATATTGAAAAAAATAAATCGAAATGAAGTTTATTTTATTGTCCACAATTTTGAGTGGTCTTCTCTCGTTTGCTGCTGCTGCTCCAATCATTTTAAAGAAACGTGATTGGGATTACACAAAAGATAAAATTCATGGTGTGAATATTGGAGGTTGGCTTGTTCTAGAGCCATACATTACACCTTCGCTATTTGAGACGTTTGGTGACGATGCACCAGTGGATGAATATCACTACACTCAACAGCTAGGCAAGGAAGAGGCTTCTAAGAGATTACAAGAGCACTGGGCTAACTGGATTACAGAGAAGGACTTTGAATATATTGCCAATCTGGGTCTTAACATGGTTAGGATTCCAATTGGATACTGGGCTTTTGAATTGCAGGACAATGATCCATACGTCCAGGGACAGCAAGCGTATTTGGACAAGGCTCTTGGCTGGGCAGAAAAAAATGGCTTGAAAGTTTGGATCGATTTGCATGGTGTTCCAGGCTCTCAAAATGGATTTGATAATTCTGGTTTGCGTGATCAAATCAACTGGCAAACTGGTTCCGGAAATGTCGATTTCACATTAAACGTGTTGAAAGAAATGATTGAGAAATATTCCGATTCCGATTACAGCGACACAATTATTGGAATTGAGTTGTTGAACGAGCCTTTAGGATCCTCCTTGAACATGGATGAACTTAAGGTCTTCTACAGTAGTGGCTATGAACTTGTTAGAGACCAGGATGCTTCCGTTCCAGTCATTATTCAAGATGCTTTCCAGTCCGATTACTACTGGGATGACTTTTTAAATACTGAGCAAGACACAAACATTTACGGCGTTGTTGTTGATCATCATCACTACCAGGTCTTTTCTACTGGTGAACTTCAGAGAGACATGGATACACGCATTCAAACCGCATGTAACTGGGGTAAGCAGGAAGGTGGGGAGTACCACTGGAATGTCTGCGGAGAGTTCTCAGCAGCCCTTACGGATTGTGCCAAGTGGCTCAATGGTTTAGGAAGGGGTGCCAGATATGACTCTTCATATGGAGGTGGTGCTTATGTTGGAAGTTGTGATGATTTGTACACGTACGATGAAGACTACTGGAACAATAGTGATGTCATCAAGCAATACAGGCAGTATGTGGAGGCCCAAATGGATGCATTTGAGAATGGAAAGATGGGAGGATGGGTTTTCTGGTGTTGGAAGACAGAATCCGCTGTTGAGTGGGACTTCCAGAGGTTGGCTGGCCTTAACGTCATTCCTCAGCCTTTGGATGACAGGTTATATCCTAACCAGTGTAGCTTCTAAGCCTGGACACATCCATCATTCTTAGGAAGGCAGCTGTCTTCTCATCTCTCATCAAAATTGCATTATTTTTTTTTTTTTCCTTTCTTACGTCCATCATCTTTTTTTTAGTTGCACATTCTGGGGTTTTCTTTATCATTTACACTTTGTACACTACACAATAATTACATCGAATTAAATAAATCGGTAGTGAACGAAGTTTAATATCATTTTGATGAAGTGTAAACAATGCTTTTTAAAAGAGTAAATATTCTAGACCGGCTATAGACGCAAACAATAGGTTGCTTCGTCATGACTATTTGGTCGTTAAGTGTATGGAATAACTATTAGTTATTTCTGATGTATCGCTTATTATCGTTGAATGCTACATCGCGAATGATTGCACATTAGCTCTTGTATAATACAAGTCGCCACAAATGATAGGTGGTCAGCAAAATGATATAATGTTTTACCTGTGTTTCAGTAAAAAAAGAAGGGGAAAAATTTTGGGAACAATAGGGGAGCTAATGAATAAAACCAAATAATGCTGGCTGTCAGCTTCATTGCATCAATCAAGATCCTCACATACTTTTATTTTTCCGCTGAATCTGACTTACTTAATTCCATTGTTGTCCCTATAACATCTCAAAGAAATATTTTTGAAAATTTCATACCGCGTCTCGGATTACTTTAAATTAATTATTGGAAGCTAATGCATTGATCAATAATTTTTTGGGCAAATTTACTTCCACACATTCAAGCGTACCCACATATTTCATATCATCTGATTCTTGCTCTCTTGCTACACTTGCCTAATGTGATTTACGTAGCATCTAATGGAGAGGGGATAATTACCAAATATGGAGGAGAACTGCGTAAAAATGTGCTCGTGTTTAACTTCTTCCTGCTCTTGTGCGAACATTGTAGTTTGATCATTGAATGCACGCTGGAAAAGGTTAATTCAATTTCCTGTGTCAGGAACATCGGGATATAATTTCTTTTTGGGAACGCAAGGCTGTCTGCCATTATTAACTTTGCCCTGAGAATTTGTATTTCTCAACTTATAACAAGCCACCGCGCAGAAAAACAGGTAGCTGCGCCGAAAGTTCCGAATTAGCATTTTACAGCAGTCTCTACATGGACGAATAATTGCGTTTAATATTGCTGATAACTCTACACGATTGAATACTACAAATTTTGTATATTTCAGACTGCTAACGTTTATCGTATAATGTACTGCATAGGCTCAATTAGAATAATCATTATTTAGGCCCTATTTTAGAAGGCAGAATGGGAAACATAATTGTGTACATTTTCTTCCATGGTTATTTTTATGTACAAAGGCACCTTTTGTTATACAAATAATATACAGAAACCGTCAAAACAGGTTCGCAATCCCGGAAATACCAAGATAATACCAGTTTGATCCGACTGTAGATAAGGCGGTAATTAAACATACCTACGTACATCCGTACATCCGTGATTGAAATTAATTTTCTGGTATTATGCGTTGCCCTTAGATTAGACATTGTCATCAAGATAGATGACTGCTTGCTGAAGCCATTAATATGGACCTACTACATAAAAAAGCAATTGCAATAATCAACGACATAACTAGAATATAAAGAAGTAAGACTATAACAACAGAACTGGTTTGGCTTAAATGGACAGTGAAGGAGAAGCAGAAATGGATGATAGTGACTTGAAATCGGATTGTTCCTCCAACTCATCTGGGTCTCTGGTGGTGATCCATACCGAAGAATCAGCTTCAACAACAAATTTGAAAAATACAAATGATGATAATGATTCAGATGATAAAGGGGAAGTTTCGAAAAATTTATCAGAGACAGAGACAGACGCAGAGATTGATTCAGTAGATCTGTGTGCAATCTGTCTGGACCAGTTGCCTGATGGGGGTCAGAAAATTGCGAGAGAAACAAGAACGACACAATATTTGGCCAGAATAAGGCCATGCAGTCATTTATATCATGACTTCTGTATTCAGGCATGGGCTGAAAAGGCGAACACATGCCCTAAATGCAGAGGCAGATTCAACACTATTGAACTTATAGCCGATCATAAAGTGACACGCAAAATACATGTGGATGATAAGTTATTCCCTCTTGAAATTGATGATAGTATACCGCCGGAGTTTGTTGATGAGTTAGAGGATCTTCCGGAATTTCATCATCAGCATCTCCAGAATCAACTTTGCTGTCTATGCGACTGCACCACTAATTCACCATTTGTTATTTGCAGCGAGTGCTCGTCAGGTTATCATCTCTCGTGCCTTGGAATATCCGAGTTTACTAGATTTAATTGTCCCATATGTGACTCCATTCAGGATCTTAATTCAGTTGTTGCTATGGATCGTTCATCATCTTCGTCTTCATCTACTAGAGCCAATAGAAGACAGCGGAGAATTATATCTGGTAATCGCCGTGCTGTTAGAAGAGCCAATAATAATAGCCTCATGCAACAGCTACGTCAACATATTCGAAGTAGACGATTCAACCAACTGGGATTACCAATTCCTGTCCGTCAAAATGTCAACAGCGAGTTAATCAGAAGAAGAGCGGGCCTCAATTCTGCAGACGATGACATAGATTATGTTTCACTAGCTGATAGCAATAGAAAACGGGCCGAGAGCCTTCATTTGAAAGAGTATGTGGCTAAAGAAGAAAATCAAAAGGAGAACAGTGAAGAAAAGCTTGCATGGAAGATTTTGGATAATCTTCGAAATGGTAGATCCGAACCTCAGACGTCCAGCAAAGATGAGAATGATTCAAACGATAATGAGAAAAAGCTCAAACGACCAAAGCACAGAAAGCACAGCGTACATGAGGAAGATTCAAAGTCAACCGAGACTGAAATAAAAGCAGAGAAATTAAAGCAAGATGTGCCCGCTAAGTTAACTGTTGAAGCGTTAAATAAGCATGATAAAGAATTAGAGCAGCAAGAAATACATAATGCTGCTTTACAAAGACTCCGGAGGAAACAGAGGAATACACCGCAAACAGGCAAACTAAACTACAACGAAAAAATGATTGTGCAGCGAATACTATTAAGACCATATCTGCGAAAACTCAAACTTCCTGCCGCAAAGTATACTGAAGTTAACAAATTTGTATCACGGCATCTTTATAAAGAGATTGAATCAAATCCACAATATTTATATAGATTCAATGCTTTACATGAGATTGCCGAGAGAGAGGGGGTTGATTTCAAGAATAAAAAGGCGGTTGACGAGGCGTTTAGTAAACAGGGAATTGATCATTCACTTGAAGCCGAGTTTGGGCCTATAGTGAGACGTTTGATAAAGGCTAAGATGGGCTAACAATGGACTTTTCAAATACATTTACGCAAAAAAATGTACGCAAAATTTGCCGAATCTATATATATCTATGGGGACAGTTTATAGAAATGAGGATCGAAATCAGCTTTATTAATGGATGGTAGCTATTGATCATTAATTAAGGATGGCGAATGGGAAAAATGTGGTTAAAAGCAGAAAATAGAAAAAGGGAGAGAAAGATTCATAAATTTCACGAGTAGAGTAGGGAAAGAAAAAGGATATACTCCATGAATTATTATTCTAACGGATGTGGTATCCATGACAGAAAGGCTAAGAAGAAGAAAGAAAGAATACGGATTAAAGAGAAACCACTGATCAACAAAATGCCCAAGGAACTCAACATTTAATATCCTTTTCAGCATTAAACTTTTCCAAGTTAAAACGCCAATGCTTCATCGTTTTGGATGACTTCTCCTTACTGCTGCCTTCAAGAATTCCAGACGGAACGTTTTTCATGGAAAGATGTGCCATCTTGAACAGTTTCATGCCAGCTTTATCAGTATGATCTTTTGCCGAGTAGTCAATCTCATCATACCAACGTCTAGTCCACGTGACACCTTTCGCCTCTTCTTTTTTCCTGAGTTCACGCTGCTCGTTTTCAATCTGTGATTTTTCTTTGGTGATCAATTTGTAGTCGCCTTGAACGATAGAATCAGCAACTTTCTTCCAGGCCCTACGACTCTCAAGTTCATGCTGCTCTGAAATAGGTTTCACAATTAGTTTTTGGGCAACGGCCTTCGAAGAATCGAAAAAGCGCTTTCTTTTCTCCGAATCAGCTTCAGAGCCTTTGCTAATGAAGCACACCCCACTCCACTGTCCAAATATAGTATACAAGGCATTATACTTATTAAGGGACTCCTCGTGGTTTCTATAAATGCGGCACTTGAAACTATTACTTTTTCCGCTGAAGTAGCCTCTGCCGGAATACTCGAAAACGGCACAATACTTGCTGGAAGATTGTATGTATGACTTCTGATCCAATTCAACTGTTGGTGATCCTTTAATGAGACCCTCCAAATGAAGAGGAGGAAGCGTAATCAAGTAATCTTCCCCTAGGTTACGATAATGCAACAAAGCATGACCGTGTTGCCGCACATTCAATGATGTAGCACTCATAAATGCCCGCACACCACTGTAACCTTCAAGCAATGTGTTCTGTTTTTCATTCCAAACAGCATAGGCCGAAATAGGAGGATGATGCTGAACTTGTTCCAACACAAGTTTCGTCTCGCCTAATCTATGATCCTGGGTGTCATCAGCAAACTTAGCGACAAAGACCTCACCCAAAAATGGATTCAATGGCTTCTTTTCACTATGCTTGCTATCTGTACGCGAAGCATATTGCGAATTTATAGTGGCCAAGTACCATTTAATGACGGCTAGTAGACGACGAAGATGAATTGAGGATTTTCTTTTTTTACCGTCATCATCCTTGATGGTATTTGGTGCCAAAAGCAACTCAGTGTTAGTTCCCCAGTACTGGGAGTATTCGAGCAAAGACTTTGGTGAAAGAATAAACGGCGGTGCTGTCAAAGAACTGAGATCTCCATTGTATGAAGCAATGGAAGCGATGAAAGATGCCCAAGTTGAAGCGTAATTCATGATGGGGCACAAAGAGAAATTATATGTCCAGAGCAAGGTGAACGAACAACGTATATGATGCAGTTTCTTCTAAAAGCAAGAGAAAAAAAAGCAGAACCGATTGACGAGTTTTAAGTATTAGATAGTAGAACGGACTTTACAGAGCCAAAGAATGAAATATGAAACAAGGGAAACAAATCAACACATGTGTAAAAAAGTGTGAAAAAAAAATAGGTGCCGACAAGCCAAGGGGGCTTAAAATTGCACACAAAAAAGCATGTTATGGACCTAAACGTAAATAGCAACACCAAAATAGTTGTTGCCCAAATCTGGTATTATCGATCTGGCGTCTAATCTCCTAGGTCGTGTTGAAGTCCACGATTAAGTAAATAAAGCTGGATGAGAAGAAAATGAAAAAAAAAATATATATTGGTGAGAACAAAGGAGTGAAAAATATTTAGACACTTTCTAAGTATCAGTTTACGATGTAAACGACACGGGTCGTATAGAAATTATTCCAGCGTACGGAGGATGGGTAAACGGATTTTTTCTTTGTGGGGCTAAGCGAATCGTAAGCAGAGCAACTATTATTACAAATGGCCAACATAATAATGTCTAAGTTAGATGAGCTTTGGAGAATTCCCCAAAAAATTACGGAAGAAGGCCGATTCACCAAACTTATCTTACCGTCCCCGAACTACTAATTTACGAACTACAGTACTAACCGTTCATGGCATCAAAGATAACAGAATTGTTCAAGCGTAAAAAGTCACATATATTAAAGGAAAGAGATATAGATAGGAAATCAGATGAGGCACTTTGAGAACTGAGAAAAAAACATCAAAAGAGCAAAATGCCAGTCTATCTTATTTACCACCAGTCACCCTGGTCGTGCATAGCATCAGCGACCTTGACGAAACCGGCAATGTTAGCACCCATAACCAAAGATGGAAGAGAACCCTTGTTGGCCTCAGCCTTGTAAGTGTTGGCAGTCTCGTAGCAGTTGTCGAAGCATGTAACCATGATGTCCTTCAACTTCTTGTCGACCTCCTCGGTCGTCCACTGAACCCTCTGGGAGTTCTGGGCCATCTCTAGGCCGGAAACGGCGACACCACCACAGTTAGCAGCCTTACCAGGAGCATACCAGATAGAGCTTCCAAGAGTCTTTGCGTTCTTTCTCTCGGCCTCGAAAACATCGATGGCCTCTCTGGTGCAACCCATGTTAGAACCTTCAGCAATGAACTTGCAACCGGCAGCAACCAAAGCCTTGGCCTCATCCTCAGAAACCTCATTCTGGGTGGCACATGGAAGGGCGATGTCGACGGCACCAACGTTGGTCCAAGGTCTTGCACCAGGCAAGTACTGGATCTTGTGACCCTGGAACGAGTCTGCGGAGACGATGATGTCTTTCAAAGACTTGAAGTGCAACTTAGCGGCCTGGATGTCCAAAACCTGCTGTGGTGTGATACCATTCTGGGCGATGATGGCACCTTTAGAGTCGGAGAGAGAGACAACGGTGGCACCGAGATCGATGGCCTTCAAAGCAGCGTACTGAGCGACGTTACCAGCACCAGAGATGGCAACTCTCTTACCTTTGAATGACTCCTTACCGTTGGTAGCCTTCTCGATCATCTTCTCGACGTAGTAGTCCAAACCGTATCCGGTGGCCTCAGGTCTGATCAAAGATCCACCCCAAGACAAGCCCTTACCGGTAAGAACACCCTCCCACTGGTTTCTCATCTGCTTGTAAGCACCGAACATGAAACCGATCTCACGGCCACCGGTACCAATATCACCAGCTGGAACATCTGTGAATTGGCCAATGTATCTGGCCAACTGTCTCATGAAAGCAACGCAGAAACGTCTGATTTCGGCGTCTGACTTGCCCTTAGGGTTGAAGTCAGAACCACCTTTACCACCACCCATGGAAAGGCCGGTCAAAGCATTCTTGAAAATCTGCTCGAAACCCAAGAACTTCAACACAGAAAGATTCACGGTTGGGTGCAAACGAAGACCTCCCTTGTATGGGCCAAGGGCAGAGTTGAACTGCACTCTGTAACCGTGATTCACCTGCATCTCACCTTTATCATTCTCCCAGGTAACTCTAAACTGAAGAATTCTCTCTGGGATAGAAACAACAGGGATAACCTTCTCGTATTCAGGGTGCTTCTCGAACAAAGTCGACTCCTTAATAGTGGAGACGAACTCGTTAAAAGCTTGCTGGAATTCTGGCTCGTATGGTTGCGACATCGTGCTTTAAAAAAATGCTGTTTATTTTGTATATAATAATTTCTCTACTTTGAAACGGTCAACCACTTACAAATAGACGTAGTATGAAAGATCGATCAAGGATGGTAGGGGAAAAGGGAAACAAAAAAGAAAACGAGAATAAATGAGTCTTTCGTAACTTCCGGAAAGAATTACAGAAGAAAAGGTGGGGAAACATGTAAAGCTGTCCCCTTATATACCGTTTGATTCTTTAAGGACATCGGCTGTTTTTCCATCGAAATGATCTGTGTGAACAACCCAAACCGATAATGAAAAAAATTTTGACCAATTACTATGCTGGACGGAGAAAGAAAGTGAAAAAAAAAGGAGGACCGACAACTTTTTCTTCGGCGATGGCCAGCAATCAGCTATTGTTCAAATATTTTGCCTAGGATATCATATGCCTGACATCAATAGCGACGGAGATGTCCTTTAATTTTTTTTATTTTTCTAGACAATGCAAATGTTACTATCTGACCCCATAATCGCGGTTTGCTTTCATTTGCTTGGCCGTACAATTTTCTTTAATAATATTTCTTCTCGAATTCGTGTTTTGGCTACTGTAAAATACTTGACAAGTGTTCTTCTCAAACACCCAAAACTCTTCTTCCAACCTTTTCCTTTTAAGCCAGGCAAGTATTACGGCAATAATCATCAAAGTACGAACCGGAGAAAGCTTCACGAAAAGGCGGGAAATAGGCTTCTCCGACTGAAAAGCACTAAATTTCTTCTGGTTGAAAATTCCATAGATTCAGCTTACGCACAAACTAAAAAGGAAAAATGAAAGACCAAGCGACCGTTGCCTGTTTCTCCTTTACGTTATCTCTGACCAATAAGATTCGCGCATCACTTGCTGCGGGCTTTATTCTATAGTTCGACGGCCCGAACATCGGCTATTATAATCTTTGATTGTTTCCAATACTACGAATGCCTACTGAATGTAACTTAACCTTTTTTTTCTATTGGTTCCATATAATTTCCGCCCTGGTGTATATTCAAAAACCTGATTTAAGCTTTCAGTCCACTCAGTTAAATTCCGACAGGTCGGTAAAATTTTTTTTTTCGGTGAATATCTTTTTAGTTCTACGTGGGATATGAAATATATGCCAAAGACCTAAAAATGGAAAAGGATGGAGAAATGATTCAAAGTGGATATATCTTCGAACTCGACGCAAATTTCAGCACAACAATTGTTACAATTTAGTGTGAATCTTGATCATTATTATATTTAACTAATCGATATTCAAAGTCTTATCTAATCGGATTATCCGAGGAAATAGAAAATTGCGGAAATGAGCCGTTCTTGGTTATTGTGCTTTATTTTTTTTTCTTTTTCCAATCATTCTGAGTTATCGGACATTATATTTTGTTAACACCATACTGAAATACAAAACACGTCCGCCTGAACCAATAGTTCTGATCATGCATTGATGTGAGGTTTATGATCTTTTCAAACCATATAGCTGTAAATGATGTCGATTAATCAAAAAAGCCAACTTCATAAAAAAACTAGAAAAAAAAATGAGGGGGGGGGAAAAATGGTTTCTGCAGCGCAAATTCAAAGCTTTGCTTTTTCCTGTCCAGCATATTTTAGTAATTTTTCAATATACGCTGCTTTCAGGACATTACCTTTTATTTTCAATTTTCCTGCCATGAAGAGTCTTTGTGCACTTTGCTTACCCCTAATTAGCTTTATTAAATTCAGGTCACTGATGCGTATCTTAATATCAGATTCTTCCGCAGATTGACTATCGCTGTTTCCAAATTTAGTCAACTCCACTTTCTTCCCTTTTTTAGCGTATAAGATCCATTTGACCTTCTCTCCTTTTTTATTAAATACATCAAAGCTAACATTTGAATCTAATTTTTTGGCAGCTTCCTCAGCCAATGTGCTGTTATCGGCCAAATTTCTTGAAAGGTTCTCAAGCTTTGCCGTGGATTTGAGTGTCATGTTTACAATAACTGTGATGTAGGCACGCGGTGATATATATTTACCCCGTAATTTATAAAGGCCGTCTTACTTTCTTAATCATATTTATCAGATTTTATAGATTCTCTGGAAGAAGATAAAATCATATAAACATCTATTTATATATCTGGAATATGAATAGTTATAGTATACAAAATGATTCATTCCCCACATTTTCTGGTACAACTGCATAAATCATACCCCACTTCTAGCTATGAGAACCGGGGCAATTTTTCCCAGTACCGTGGTAGACTTCCGTTTTGCATGATTTCCCCGACAATTTTTTTTTTTTTTTTTTTTTTTTGGTTACCTCCTCGCGCAAAGAGATCTCAAAAGCTTCGTCGGTCTAATGATACCGTTTCTCCATCAAAATATATGGAATTGAAATGAACAATCTGTAAAATACGCTCAAAACTATGTATGAACAAACCAAGATGCATTTGATTGTACTTTCTAAAAAAGTTTAACTTTGGAATTCAACCTCCTATTACTTCAAAATTGAACTTTTTTAATAGAGGTCTAATTTTGATCACGTGATTCCGAATGGGGTTAGGGATTTCCACAGTTCTAAATTTTTACCAAACTTCAACCAATCACAGTGCATGCGAATAATAGTTATGAGACCTTCCGATCGTAAATAGATATTACAAAATCGTAAACCGATGTTAGATTCTTGTATTCAGTTAATTTTGATGATGATGTTAGACTACAAAATAAGATGATTATCATAGAAGCTTCAACCAAAAAAAAAATTAAAAAAAACGCGGTCTGATGAAAAGGCTGAGGTGAAGTTTCCCTCAATATATCGCTGAGTAAATTATATCACAACGGGGTAATCCATTGATTGCATCTATAATATATTCAATTTTGTATTTAAATGCCATCTTATTAAAATTTTGCGGGTAAAGTTAACATCTTTCAACGATAAAAAGTATATATCCGACGGCTAGTAGATAGGAATATAAAATGTAGTGCTAGATATTATAGAGGGGCAAAAGGTAGATAAGTACACCCAATTTACAAGTAGCAATAAAGTTACATAACTACAGTAAATTTGCATGACAATAAAATTTAATCCCACTGCCAAGTTTCAAAGTTTCTGATTGTAGATTTCAACTTTTGATATTAGACAGACTTGTAAAAATTAACCGCTGAAAGAACACTGAAGGTAGGATTAATTACTTGAAATAATGTGCACTGATCGGCAAAGACGCGATAAAAATAAATAACTTTTGCAAGAAATAAACAACCTCACAAATAAAAAAGTGGGAAAAGAACCAAAAAATAATAAAAATTCGCTAATCCCCAAGTTGCACGTTTTATTTGTTTACACCAGCTCACCTCTTTCTTCTTCTTACATACGATTAAACTTACGTGTTACATCCATCAAACAACCGATAAATCGCTTATATATTATTCAAAATGGCCACAGCAAAAACTGCCAAAACAACCTACAAGGGTAAGTTTAAAACCGACATTTAAAGAAGGGATAAAGACCAAGAATATTTATGGGTGTATTTTCGTGTTAGGCTTTTACCGAAGTTAATCTGCGTTTTTCCCATCCAATATTTTTTAATGAACACCAAAATTAGGATACTAACATACCGATAAAGACATGATTGTGTCAGCCGTTACAGGCTTGAAGGAAAGAAATGGCTCAAGGTACGTATAATTTACCAATATGTTACGTTGGTTTCTTCCCAAGGCAACTCTCAAAAAAAAAATTTATGGTGTGGTCATGATTTTGTTTCACTTAAAGCAACACCTTTTTTTTTTTTGCAATCCAATTTGACATTTGGAAATACTAACACAACCATAATTATATAGCCGTCAAGCTCTGAAAAAGTTCATTAGGGCTAACTTCGATGTCAACCCAACCAACTTTGACTCCCAGTTCAACATGGCCATCAAGAGAGGTGTTGCTGCTGAATATTTGCTTCAGCCAAAGGGACCTTCTGGACCAGTGAAGGTGAACAAGACCGTTATTAAGCCTAAAAAGGCTGTTAAGAAGGCTCCTGTGAAAAAGGAAGCAAAGAAGGAAGTTAAGAAGGAAACCAAAAAGACCAAGCCTGCACACAAGAAAATTGTCAAGAAGGCTGTTGCCAAGAAACCGGCAGCACACAAGAAGACTTCAAAGAGAGCACCAAAGAAGGCTGTTGGAACGAAAAAGGCTTCAACGAAAAAGGCTAAAACCACAAAGAAGGTTTCTAAGAAGTCTTCGAAGAAGACCAAGAAGGCACCAAAGAGAAAGTGATGGCAGCTCTTTTTTTATCTATTGTTACGTTAACAAATGCCATTCCTTGTTATTATGCCATCGTGACTTCTTCCTCAAATGCTTATGTGTTTTAATATCCTTTTGTACACTATCTTTCGGTGCGAGTATGATTATTCATATTTCTTTTCCTTAGTTAAGATATCCACTCCGTTCTTTGTGCTATTTTACATTTTTTTTCCCCAGTTCCAAACATAAAGCCCTTTACCATTACGTTGTTTTTGAGTTTGACTTTTTTCTGCTCGATTAATGGTAAGGTACGTTGCTTCGAGTCTATTGGATTTCTCTTTGTGACATTTCGCCCAGATAAATTCATAGTTTTGTTTGGCATCATCTGGTGTGAGTGGGTATGTTCTACTTACTTCTTATTTTTCTTTTTTATTTTGAATATTTTTTGTCCAGCTTTTTTTTTTCTTATCTCAATTACATCAATTTCGCCTTTTCCTTATTATTTTACCGTTCATGTCTATTCCTTGGAGTAGGCTCTTTCTTCATATTTCTTCTGTACTCTAATTAAAGGCTCTATTATCATTATTTGTTAATTCTATACCTCATGCTACGGTTATATTACCTTGTAAATTATGATCAATATTTTTTTTTGTATTTACAGTTCCTCTTCCGATTGTTTTCATGTTTACTTTTTCTTCGCGCTTTTTCCTTTCTTTCTTTTCGCGTTTGGTGACAGGTAACAAACAAGTCGATTGGCGCGTCCGTGTGCAATCGAAGCCACTGAAACGAGTTCAGTATTAGCGTAAAAGTGCATAGAGGAATTAAAGTGTTTCAACAAATGTATAGTTCGGCACTGACAAAGTATTTTTATTTTCTATCTTTAAAAGAGCATTATCAGTGTTTTAGGAAAATAAAAAATGGAAGCTGTAAGAGCCTAAGTGGGAAGAAAAAAGGTCAGGTTTATAGATACTATGAATTGGGATAGCACAGATTACGTGCAAAAAACCTCGAATAGAGCAAATTCTTATGCTCGTAGTTGATCTAACCTAAATACAGGGCACAGAGGAGAAAAATCAAAACAAAAAAGTACCAAGCAAATCAACTTCTTCAGTATTGTTGTTAATAACATCACTATTCTGTTTCTTCAGCTATCTTATTTCCGAATTTCCTTAGGATACAACTACTCCTTTATGTGATGGCAAAAATAGCTGCAGATAGGCTGGCAATCGTATTTTTTATTTATTTTTCAGGCAGAAAGCGGCAAGCATATCTGCTCTTATTATTATTTTATGCAATTGCTCTTATTCATCAAGTTTCTTTATGTATTATTGGCGGTCCGATTTTGTCACTCATTTCTATATCCGATGAATAAGCGATTACTTTGGATAATGGGAATATCAAGATGTTGAAATTTCTATCAATTCTAATTTAAGCAGTAACAATTGTCCACATTTCATCTTAAGGGATCCATTTTCAATGATTTTAATGGTGAAGAAATATGTGTTCGGACTGGAGTAATTTCCAACGTTTATTTAAGAAACAAAAAAAAAGACAATTTCTATACAGCAGAAAAAATAAAATAAAGTGCTTACATATCAATAGTGTGCCTACTGCTCGGACTCCCCATTAAAACAATCAATAAGAAAATTGCATGACTGTCGCTAGTTTGAATTTGACAATTGGTACAATTCTGTTCAACGTTCTGGTACCGCCTTTTTTTTTTACCTAATTAATCGACGTACCAAAATTATGTGGGGGAAAATGGAAAAAGTTCCAGCTTTTTATCTACCTGGATTTCTAACAATATTTTGAGCTTTAAATTCTAAGTTTTACTCATCTTTTTTTTTCGGTACAACAGGTTCCAGTAAGGGTTCCTACTCTGTACAAAGAAACCCGATTTCTTAAAAGCAATAAGAAAGGAAATTCGTGAAGTTTACGATCGTTGCTCCCCTTATTCGATGAGATTCGGAAAGATTTCTTAATTAGCCGAAGGAACGAAAACTGGCCAGTGAGAGGCACCGACTTTCCCGGGAAAGATGCCGGAACGAAGAATTTAAAGTGTAAAAAAAAAAAAAATCCGGAGAAATGTGAAACAAGAGAAGGACCGTCTATACAAGAGCGTTTTTTGGCTTTAACTGGCAAATAATCATTCCCCGTACCTTTAGTAACAAACAAACAAAAATAATAACAATTAACTGGAGCAAAATTTAGCAGTACAGTAGACAGACAAATCACAATCTGAAAAAAGAAAAATCGGATTTCAGGATTATGTGCAAAAATTGGTTGTGGAGAGAATTTATTTATTTGGCGTCGGATCAAAAGTTAATTGCCAATCAAAGCAAGCTAAAAACGCCTGAACCGTATAAATATCTAACAATTGCAGAAGTGCACTAGAAAAAATTAATAATTGAATTCACAGAATATAATAGGAACGATTGGTCAAACCATCCGACATTGTTCCACCGAATTTCATGGGCATTGTCTTCACCCAATTACTTTCTCCCTTAGTCCATCCTGGGTCAAGTCCGTATCTCACCAATAACATCGTTGCACTTCACTCTATGTATGCACCCGCCTTGACTTTATAATCTTCACATCCGATATTATCTGCTCTCCCTATTCTTCAGTATTTTATTTCCGCTTTATTTTCACCGTCTTTGTATGTTTCCTAACGATTGCTCTAAACAGCTTCATAATCTTTACAGATCTTTACATCTTTCAGTACTCGATCCTTTCACTTGTCGTTTGATCAAGCATTTGTCGACGAACCTTCCATCGCTTACAAGTATCTTTCCAGCTTTTTCCATTCAGAAAGTGTGTTGCACAAGAGGGAGATCAGGATCATTATAAAACCGGCATTTCCCCCTTTTCTGCCCGTATCGTCTATTTGCAATAAAAGCTGAATTTCCACGAAGTCATTTGTCCGCCTTCTGGCTGTTGTTAGAAAGTACTTAGTCACAGGATAAGGATATAGAGTTTTTTTTTTCATTTCTGCTAATAGGTTTCAGCATATTTAAAGAATGCCAACCTTAATTGAACCCGAAACGCCGGATTCGAACTCTGATTTGGTATCAGCGCCAAGTACGTTGGATGATTTGAAAGCTGAAAATTCTGGAAGTCAAGAAGAAACATATTCATACACTTTAAGAATAAAGAACCCTAGTCCCGAACTGGACGAGCATCTTCTTCGATTTCAGGAACAAAATCAACTATCCCCATCTTTCTTCTCTTTAATACGGACCACCCGAAACGAGACATATTTCTGCTTTATTAAGTTTGCTGAGAGAAAAGATCTCATGGATGATTTTGTGAAATACTTGACCTCTCTGAAAGATGGTGAGCAAGATAGACCATTCGAATTGGAAACCATCGATTCGGAATATAAGTTGAATCTTCAGCTTCCTGGTAATCTTTACATCAGGGGTCTGCTACCAACAACTCGCTCAGAAGATCTATACAAGATATTCCACCCTTATGGTGAGGTGCAGTCGTGTAAAGTTATATATGACGATTATGGCTTTTCCAAGGGTTACGGATTTGTGAACCTGGCAAACAGAATGCAGGCTGATAAGGCAATTAAAGGCTTAAACGGACAAAACGTCGCCGGAAATAATCTTTTCGTCAATCACCATGTTTCCAAGACCGACCGCTTGAAAGACATGGAAATCAGAAGACACAACTATTCGAACTTGTATGTAAAGAACATTCCACCAAAGTATTCAAAGGAAGATCTTTCATCGTTGTTTAACAAATTTGGAACAATCGATTCCGTCTTTCTTCCACACGGTGAGAACGGTGAGGAAAATAAAGGCTATGGTTTTATCAATTTCAGATACCACAAAGATGCTGTCCAGGCTGAGCAAGAGATGAACAACTTCGAGCTCCAGGAGGGTTACAAAATTGAGATTTCTCGTGCCGAGAGAAAGAGAGAAAGATCAGTTTACTCTGAAGAGGCATACCATTATGGTCCTATTGGATATGTGCCAATTACTGCTCCTCTGTCTCCACCTCAGGCTTCCATGATTCCTGATCAAGCTTTTGTTCCTACCGAAGCAGTTGGACATATAGTTGCTGCTCCGCAGTCTTCTGTTGCAGATGGTGCCTCTGTTGCTACTGATTACAAAAAAGAAGAAATGGATTCATTATCCACCAACGGAATAAAGAAAGATAATACTGTTGACGAGGAATCTGAGACTGAGAATGAAGTGAAATTGGGAGAGGACGGTTCGGAAAAGAAAAAGAACGGCGATTCCAATTCAAAAAGGACGAAGACAAGAAGGAAGTCTTCCGCAAACTATTTCATGTCATCTGATTCAAATATGCTGTCTTCAGCGGCTGGTCTTCCAATAGCAGGGCCAGATTATCAAGACTCCAATCTATATATCACACATCTACCCTTGGAATTCACTGACGCTGATCTGGAGAAGCTCTTTTCCTCATTTGGTCCTATAGTCTCTGCCAAGGTAATCACGTATCAAAGAAACAACAAGAGCGGGAAGATGGATCAACCAATAGGCTCACGTGATGCCAAGGGCAAAGATCCTGAGAGTCTAGTTGGAAAATCAAAGGGTTTCGGTTTTGTTTGCTTCCAGAAGCCTGTTTATGCCTCCAAAGCATTGGTGGCAATGAATGGCTATAAGCTTGACTCAACACATATTCTAAACATTTCCTTTGCGCAAAGGAAGGAAAACAAGTTTGAAAGAGGAAGACTTCGTCACTACAACCAGAATAACCTAGAGAACTTTTACAGGTATTTCAATTATCAAATTCCTCCTGGTTACGGATACCCCTCTTATACTATTCTGGATGGAAAGATTTCTGACGAGAAAGCTTCATCAAGATTCTATGAGTCCCCTCAGGCTGCATTACCATTTTTCTCTCCTCCAATGCCAATTATGGTTTCTCCTGTCACTAAAGACTATAAGGCCAAAACCGACAAAGAGACTGATGATGCTGGCTCTAATTCTGAAAGCGACGACCATAACGATGATAACAAGCATGACAACTATGATGATGAAAGTGGCAGTGCATCAGAAGTGTCTGATGATGGGGAAAATGTTGATGCGCAGGCATTTCCACCTCCATTTGTTCCGTATGGCTCATTTTACTACTATTCGTACCCTCAGATGTATGATGCACCAGCATTTATTCCAGCAGGAAACACTGAAAGACGGTAAAGGATGAGTGCATACAGTTTGGAGAAAATAAAAGAATGCTGTTAGCGATCTTCAAACCAATGTAATGGAGGTGTTTGGTTCTAATTGGCCTTTTTCAAACTTCACTCTCACTGTTGGACATCACTGTGAACCCGATGAAACTTGTACATAATAGGGCAATCGTCTGGGATTCGCTTATGATGTGGTATAGACGACTCCAGAGTTGGGCCTTCTGGAATTCTTAAAGAAACACTACTGTAAAAATAAGCCATTGGACGTGCTTGTTTCATATTTTCTCTTAATTGCTTTGTTTTTGTTCTATATTTTCGGTCCAGTCAAACCTGGATGGACAGACCAATTTATAGCAACACTAATAAAAAAAAGTACTTCGTTGGGACAAATTACATTAGAAAAGTAAATTTAATTGCAAAGCCTGATCCAGTGTGCAAAAGGTATGTATATATATATAATTGTCGACATTTCTTTCTCAGACCTAAAAACATGATGAGCAAATCGACAAAAAGATACATTAGTCAACTATAGTGATGGGGGAACATCGTCCAGCTTCGCATTCTTAAAATTCTTTGGCTGTTCGGCAAACTCCTGTGATGGATCACTATCCTCAGAAAGTGCTTCTTCGTCCACTTGTTCAACACTCTTCACTTCATCGATGTAATATTTGAGCATCTCCTCTATTCCATTTTTCAAAGTTATTTCACTGCTCGAGCACGATTTGCAGGCTCCAATAAGCCTCAAATAAACTGTTCCGGTTTCTCCGTCCCATTTCAGAAATTTGATATCTCCACCATCTTCCTGAATTGCAGGTTGGATTCTCGTCACAAGCATCTCTTTTACAAGCTCTACGACCTCATCGTTCGGATCAATTTCTTCATCTTCCTCCTCCAGTTCCTCGGCATCTCTTTCCTCCTCTTCTTTACGATTCTGGTCGGCCATTTTTCCAGCTATGTAATCATAATACTTATCCGTCAAAACAGGTCGTCCCATAGTTAAGTGCTCGGTCATTATAGAAAATATCTGCGGCTTAAGAACCGACCAGTCAGGAACCTTCTTGTTATCTTTCATCTCACCATCTGTCTTTTTCACAACTGTCAAAAAGTTGTAACCCAACAGCACTGAGGAAATGCATCTATTATTGAGACTGAGCAACTTAAAGGCCAGCTCCGATTTCTCAAGAGCATCCTTTATTCCATCAACTTCAACAGTTGGTGCCTTTGGTGATGGGAGAAGCACTGCCCCACTTGGAATAAACTTCAGAGCATTCTCATTTGGAGTTTCTTGTGTTTGAATGAAAAGAGATCGGATTTGCGGTGATAAAAGCTTCTGAAACGTTATCCCTCTGCGAGACTGTACTCTGATTGTGCGGCCAATCAAACTGAACATTGCTTTTTTTTTGTAATGATTATGTTTGTATCAAACACTAATTAGTGAAAAGAAAAACGGTTTAGTTGGATGGTGAGCTGTAGGATTAGAAAATGATGTGTAGTTCCTTGATGCAAGAAAATCTCCGCCAAGTTTCTTTCATTCCCCACGTCTCCCCGCCATTTTTTAATTTTTAATTTTTCATTTTCTTTATTTTTTGTCTTCCCGAATTTTTCCACGATATATAATACGAGCAGGCTTGGATATCAGTACTAAACTACAATACCATGCTACGACCTCGGACTAATAGCAGTTGCTGCAAAATAAGACTTCTTGGGAAGGCGAAAAAGATCGTGTTTTCCTCCCAGCAAGACTAATGGCTGTGTATTAGATCAAAAGGCTAGAAAAATGCGTAGTGTAAAATTAAATGAACGACACGAATTGAATCAACTACTAGGGCCTAGGACGCTTAACGGCTCTTTTCCAAAATCAAAATATAGTTGTGTTTCTTCTCCTCTAAAAGTATTCCTTTCAAAATCCAGCAATGACTATTACCTCTTACGCCTGTGTTTCCTATAGTTGGGCTTCCGATTAAGTTTGTTACGTGTAACTCTAGCCTGAATCCATCCGATTGCTTCTTTCACACCTTCCCCGGTAACTGCACTCACGGGCAAAACTCTAGAGTCCTGTGCATTTAAATTTTCGGCAACAGGATTGAAAAGTTGCTTGAGATTTGCCAACTCCATTTTATCTGGTGATTTCAAGTCTTGTTTATTTGCTAGCATCAATATAGGTAGTCCTTCAGCTTGATTATTTGCGTTAATTTCTTTCATTCCTGTTATGCATCTCTGTAATCTATCGTTATCGCATGAATCCACAACAAGGATGATCGCGTGCGCTTTATTGTAATATTCATTCCATAACACTCGTAAAGAAGATTGTGATCCGACATCCCAAATTTTCAAATACACACCATCAACCTTTACTGTTGCAATGTTCTGGCCCATTGTCGGCAGTATTCGGCTTTTTGGAAGCTTTTTGTAATTAGGTATATACAGGGACTTCACCTCCTCAAGTAGGGTCGTTTTACCTGCATTGTCGACTCCCAACAATAAAATTGAATATTCTAGATAAAATGTTAGTACTGGGTTAGTAAATAATTTCCGTAAACGTAGTACAAAGGGCATTATAACCACCATTAGACAAGTGTTGACGTACCCTCTTTTGACGTCCACGAGTTATATAAACTCTCTGCTAAGTGGAACATCACACAGAAAGCAATTAGAAATAACTGGGAAAGCTAAAGTCCAATTCACTTTCAATTCACCGCCACGAGATACTTGGAAAAGAAGTTGGAGCAAAGCGGAAATTTGTTTTGTCGGAATTTTCGAATGAAGAAATCTGATGGAATTCTGTTGAACGGTTATTTGATTACTAACCAAATGTGTAATGACGCTTGGAGGTTAAAAAGCTTAAATTCGTCGCTTGCATCGATCGACGTCATAATAAATTTCCTTATTTAATTTTTTTTTTTGTTGAAGGAAATTTGGAGCACTCAAATTTCTGCGGTCTCCTTTGGTGCCTGCAGTACCATTAACCATATAAACTAAGTAAGAAGAAAGCATTGTATCAATTAGTTGGCTATTATTTCTTGAAAAACAAGTTGCTCAAACAAACCTTAGAATGAGAGCTACATTACTTCGGCTGGCGAGATCCTCATGGAAAGGTCCATATGTTGTTCCTCTACCCATTTCTCAAGCCAAGAAAAGCGGAACACCAATAAGAACAAACGCTAGGGCTTGTACAATTCTTCCGCAGTTTGTGGGACTAAAGTTCCAAGTGCATAATGGAAAGGATTATGTGCAGTTTGAGGTGACGGAAAACATGGTTGGATCGAAATTGGGTGAATTTGCACACACACGAAAGAGATTCAGCTACACTCAAACGAAAAACAAATGATCGTCTATCGGTAATGCATATTTCATATTTAACTTCTGCCTAGATTGTCACATCTTTGCTTGCACCCCATCCATATTTCCTGTACATAGGCATATAATAATATTATGATAAATATCTTATTATAACTAAAGTAAACAATGTCATGCCGAATGTCTTGGCTTATGTTCTACGTAATACGTTACCTAATCTATCTTCTCTAAGCTCCTTGGTTCTGTCGATTTTAGGCCACTTTCCCCATCCATTCAACCTAACAATGCAACATGTTGCATTATCATCACCTCCAACATCTTCAACAAAGTGATCAACTTGTGTTGCTGCCTCCTTAGGAGTACCTCTAGCATCAGTTGTTGACGTAATCACATCTACAACCTCCTGATCAGTCATACAGTTTGTGACACCATCTGAAACTAACGCTAAAAAGCATTCGTCACCTCCAAACCACTTGACACCGACTTTTTTGAGATGATCCCCATGCGTCTGAATGTACTTCTCCATTTTGGCTGGATCCCCTATTAAGTAGTCAAAGAACTCGGGTTCTGCGGAAACGCCAACATCCTTTGCAGAAATATCACCAAAAGAACGAGTGTTGGCCAAATTTAAATATCTCTCTTCGCCGAACGAATCAGTCATGATCAAATTGGCCGAAAACTTTGTCAATCTCCTACTTTCGGTCGGATTGGAAGGATGATGATCTCTGGTCAAAGCATGTGCAACACCATTCTTATCACAGAGAATTGCACGCGTGTCTCCAACTTGGGCCACTAAAAGTCGTGAGAGAACATTATCATGAAAGTAGTAGCCGTCCGGATCATTATTATCCTTGTCCACGCAATAAATAAACGCCGAAGTGCAGGTTGAGCCAGAATTGATCATTTTTACCTGCTCCTGGCCGGTCATTGAATTCTGGTATCCTTGAATATGTTGAACTTTATGCTCTTCAGTATGGTTGAACATGTTCTCGTACGTGAGAAATTGATAATCAACATAGAGGAAGCTTAAAAACACACGAAGCTTGAAAAAATCATACGGTGTGACCTGGCTTGCGAATTCGGGAAGTTGCCATAGTTTTGTCTTGCTATCATGCAGTTTTCTGGACTTTAGCAGCAGTTCCTTAGACTCGTTCTCTTTAAGCACTCTTCCAAGCCCCATCGCATTCAGGAGTTGCTGATTTTCTCTCCGATACCATCTTTTCCAGTATCCACCAATCTTCTTTCTGTAAAACTGCATTAGAAAATCGATTGTCTCCTCAGTGATTTGGAGCCTTTCAACGCTTTCAAGCAAATGACTCTTTAAATACTCGCTGCATTCTCCACCTCCATGTCCATCAAATACACTATAATTAAAAACTTTTTGATGTAGATAGTTGTTTGTGTATGCTGGTTCGGTTAGTTTGTTAATTCTCTCATTTAGATAAGCATCCACCGAATTCGAAGTTTCATCACCCACCTTCTTTATGTTGAGGTCCATGTCCAAAATTCCGGCCTGATACCGATCTTCATTATATGGCCGATTTACTCGGGAAGACGCATATCCAAAGTTTGAAGGAGCCTTCATTATATTCACGTTAAACGCTATGGGTGAAGATGAATTCAGCGATTTAATCTCTACACGCTGCGATAAGCATCTTGTTGCATGCCATACCAGCCCTGCTTTTGTAGTACCGATCGATCTGTACATGTTATCACATCTATTGCCAGACACATCAAGATTGTTCGGCAAACAATAAAGTCATATCAATCACTACCATAAGTCAAATTTCTTGGAAATTTATTTTGCTCAGAATTAAATAATCCAACGATGAGATTTGATCAGGCGGCCGTCACGCATGCGGGGTTTACGTTTTAATCCTATTGTAAGGCAAGTTCATTGTTATTTTTTCTCCCCCGTTTTTATTTTTTTTTTGACAACTATTCCTATTCCTCATTTGAATTCACTTTAAGCCAACCAATAATAAAGCCTGCCCAAGCCAGCGGAAGACTACAGTCAAATATCATGCAACATATATATTTATTATCCTAGTTAAATTTATTATCATTAGATCAATAATGATGAGGAAGCAGATTCTGAATCCTCCGTATCCAATGAGATGCGTCTGCTGTCATCAGTCTGTACATTATTAGCGATAGAACTGTAATTATTGCTTTGTCTTGGTCTAAGCCTTGAATAGACGTGATTAGCCACATTCTTGATCCAATGGAAAGCATTCTGTAATGGTTCTGGGCTAATGATATTAGTATTGAAGTCACTTTGAGGCATTCCTGGATATTGACTATTTTCCAAGTCGCGTGAGTTCCGAATATATTCTTGAACAATCTGCTTCGCTTCACGAATACTTCCATTTCTTATTCGTGAAGAATGCCCTGTTGAGTTATCTGTATCTCCATCTGGCTCTTCTTCATCCTCATCTTCGTAAAAGTCAAATTCGTCGAACAAATAGTCAAAGAGTAAGTTTCCTTTCATTTTGGTTTTTATCTTGTCCCATACATGGAAAAGAGAAAGACATATTGGTATCACAATAAGACGAGGGAGAATATCGTTCAAAATTTTACCAAGCGAGATAAGCTTAATTGAGTTTCCAAGGAACTCCTGGAATGATGAAGCCCTTGCAAAATCAGTATCAAGAAGCATGAGGAAGTTGTAAGAAAGTGGAATCGTCAATCTGCAAGCATAGCTAATAAAAAACGTCGTAGAAACGGGATCTGATCCTTGATCTGATATCACATGATATATATCAAAGATTTTGATTTTGAAAAGCGAGGCCAATGCCGAAAAAACCATAAAAGTAAGGAATGGAACGCAAGAAGCTAATACTGCCACCAATGACGTATTTTCTGGAGAATCAGTCACTTTCCTAACCACAATGTTTATTATCGAGATATTGAATCCATGAAACAGTTCACTTTCTATTATGATAATGGCCAATGCTCCTAAAATGATAGACCATGCTTTCGTAGCGACGAAAAGTGTTGTTCCCCGAAATGAAGTAGGATCAGAAATCTGTTCATTTTCAGATTCCATTGCTGTGTCCAACTTCATTATTTTGTGTACAACTTGTTGAAAAGCCACCAAATTGTGTTTATATGACCATTTTGCGCGTTGCAGACGGAAAGTTAGGTTGTGCAATGTCGATCTATTAATATCTTGAGCTGTAATAGGCTCCTCCGTATTTGCATAATACGAGTAACGTTGATTTTCAGGCCTAAATTCAAACGGAATATCTTTCTCTAGCTGAATACACCAATCTCTGTAGTCGAATGGGATATCTATGGATGCCATACTCAAGATCTTGGCCAAAACATCTTGGAGTTCAAATTTTGAATCTTCCATTTTTTCCTTTAAATATGGAACCCGTTGATAAAGACTGTAAAGCATGGCATTGTAGTCTCCAGCATTCTCCCATGTCTGTCTCGGAAGTTGTATTAAGCCATGTGCCATTAACCAAAGTGCTAGAGTAAGAGAGTAGATATGACTGATTGTGATAACTAAACCTTTGAGGAAAGTGGCGTTAAGCCATGACCTGTGGTAAAATATAATATAGCCAAACCCAATGACACAGCAAGAAAGCATTAGCAGCTGGAATCGAATTAAGTTTCTTATGGACTCATTGAATCTGTCTTTGAGCTTGTAATAGCCCGAGTCAAACCAATATTGCAATAGTGGAAGTAAAACCCAAGTTAGGAAAAACGTAAGCCAGTAGTTTATTCTCCAAAGAGCATTAACTATGGGGCGTTCAAGATAAAAAGGTGAGGATTTAAATTCGTCGATGGAATGTTTGTCAGAAAATGTACTTAATAAGTCAATTGGCAGAAGGAATATTAAAGATAAAGGCAGCGCCAATGATATCACAAGAATAACACTTAGATATTTTGGCTGCTCTCTATAATCAATGTACCTGCCTACCAACAAATAGGAGCCAACCAATGTCACAATGACCCATAACCATGAGAGCTGTAGCATCAACATTGTTGTTAGTAAAAAAAGCACAATCTTACAACTCCTTGGTTAAATGAAAAAGAACCTTACCATTATGAAATATGTATACTAATCAATTGTGCTATTTAGCGGTCAATTGACAATTATAATTCTATAAGTTGGAATAATTGTTGGGAGAGTAAATATATATCCTATCAGATACGATCTTAATTGCCACGCGTATACATCCTCACACATTCAGTTGATAAAAAAAAAGTTGTACCGCACCACCTATTGATATGCACAGAATGCTGAACTAAACTAAGCCAACTGATATTTAAAAGATTACTTGCACACAGAAGTATACTACATAAATTGGATGGAAAATTCAATTAAAATTGGAGAAGAAAAGCAAAAAAGGGTAACGTAACAAAAAAACCTACACATGCCGTATTACTAAAAAAAAAATAAAATAAAATGCAGAAGTATAAAGGTAGAAGAAGTTCAGCAAAGTCAAGCAAGAACAAAAGAGAAAGGATCAAAAAAGCGTGACAATAGGCATATATGCGTGATACAACAAGAGGATAATCGACAAAAAAAGCATCGATCCAGTTCTCCGGATAATTAAGACTTGAATCCATCGTTTCATTTTTCTCTAACATTAAACAGCACAACAGAAGGCAAAGAGCCGACAACGGCAAATGAGGGAGGAACTGGAGCAAAAAGGAAAACGAAAAGGAAAAGAGCACTTTGAAAAGAAGAGTAGGCAAGCGTTGAAAACTTATTCCTCTTCAACTTGTTTTTGTCGCTAGTATGTAAGACAGTAAAGCATGAATAGAAGAAGTTCAGCGAATCCGCATGTGGCTTGAAAAGGAAAAAAAAAAACGATGGAAGGACAGCAGCCAAGCTGAAAAGAGAGAAAGACAAAACAAAATGGAGAAAGATAAGCTCCTTTTTCCTCCTTAAAACGCATTAATCACTGGTGCTTTGCCGTAAACTTGTATCTCTTCTTCGTTATACCAACGACGTCCTGGAGAGCTTCATCATCAACAAACCATGCGATCCTTCCAGCGGCCTTTTCATTAATGATACTTGCAGGTAGACCCTTGTCCGGTCTCTCCATGATAGTCTTGATAACAGGAGCCTTGGTTGCACCTTCAACGACAAATGCGACCAAGTGAGAGTGGCAAATCACAGGCACAGTCAACGTTATTCTTCTTGAAGGGCCAGAAGGTGCATTTTCCACTGGAACGCACCAGGCATATGATTCCCGGAGAGTCTCCTGGTTAGGGAAAAGAGAGGCCACGTGACCGTCAGGTGCACATCCAAGCAATATAAGATCAAACATCGGTAATCTAACGGAGTCTTTGGACGCGAATCCCTTGATAAGAGTCTGTTCGTAGCTGTCAGCACACTCCTGGGGTTCATCCAAGAGCTTTTCGTTTATAGGGAAGATTCTTGGAAAGCCCTTGTGCTGTGTATCTGCCAAATCAAAAAGTTGCCTCTTGGCCTTTCCGTAGTTTGATTCCTGCGATTCGAAAGGAACCAATCTTTCATCCGCGAAGTATATATCCCATTTTCCCCACTCAATATCGTCCCTTTTTAGTAATCCCTCGTGCAAGACGCTGACCAAAGATCCACCAGAGAGACCTATTCTAAATCTGCGTTCTGCATTCTTCTTTTTTCTGCGTAACTGTTGTGATCCAGATGCTCCGGCGGCATTTGTACTTGCTGTGGAGGGGGACATGCTCATTGGCTGGGATTTCGGTAGCTGCCCTATCGTCTGCATTTTATTTTCCGGCTTGTTATTACTCTTTTCGTCATTCAGACTGGTCGATGCAGCAGCCTGCTCGGTATTTGTGGTTGTTGTTGTGGCTGTAACTGTAGGTGTCTGTCTGCCACTTTTCGACCCTTGCTCCTCACCACTTTCAGGCTTTGCACTCTTCGATCTCGATTGTCCCGTACTACCGCCATCATGGTGATGATGATGATGGTGGTGGTGGTGATGGTGATGATGAACACTTGCCATTTGTGTTAAATCAGGTGCCGATTGAAAAGATGGAAGTTGTTTTTCTTGCTCTTCCTTCAACGCCTGGATGCTTGGGTTGCTGCTTCTTTTCTTGCTCTGATTTGTAGCCGGCGTAGTTGTTCCGCTTCCATTGCTGCTTCCATTGTCCGCATACAAAGCCCTATTCTGGGCAGTAACTATTAAATCTGCAACTGCCTCCGCAACCCCACTGAATTCAGGAAAAGAGTAGATCAACGGAACTGCTGTTGTCATTTTTCAAACGCCGTGAAATGTACGTGTATATACTTGCAACTGAAAGGAATGTACCCCTGTCTTAGTCTCAACCTGCGATAGTAAATAAGTGAATTAATGTTTATAAGTACTTTTATTCTAACGCTATGTCTCTGTTACTTCAACAAAAGCGTTCTAAATATGACCTTAGTTTATTGCCGTTGGCTTTCGGAACCCCTTTAAATCTCAACTAGCGGGAACTGTAGATCCTTGTTATAATTAACGGTTCAAACAGAGAAGCCGCCAAAAAATGTGATGCAGGCTTACCCCAAAAAAATCTCAAATTGGGTCCTGAAATGAAACTATGTGGGAAAATTTACTGTCTGCTCTTCCCTAATACTTATTCTCTTGCTCTTCTGTGAAACTATAAGACTCGTATGGCGTCGCCCCTTATCTTATTAAGATCTATCTAGACAAGTTGTTTAAATTAGCCTAATTATTCTGAGTGTATCTATTATTAAACGGGCTAACTACAATATTTTTTTTTCGGCGTTCGTTGGCAATTTTTTCCCCTTATTTTTCTTCCTGAGGAATTTTTCCCTCCTTTTTTTTTGCGAGGCAAGAATAAATTTCCGTCTCCCCAAACTTAGGACCGCTACTACTTCACCTTAAAGATGAAAGAATAGAAAAAAAATTATCCATTTGGATTCTTATGTAACGTTCCGGAATAACGGCTAAATTCTCAGCGTATCAATTGTGCCTATACTTTATTTTTACTCTTTGTATCTATACACGTTTCTCATATATATACACTTATCTTTTCTTTACAAAAGGGACTCTTTCTTGCTATTGTATTGTAACTTCTTACAAGCGGTCTTTGTTGTTGTTCATGTTTCAATTACTGCCATTTGTACTTGATCTAATAACAAAATAAAAGAAAGCTGGCAAGGGAGTCAGAGATATTGTGACATTCTTATGACACAAAGGTTTACATTCCATTTTGCATAAAAAAAAAAGTTTCTTCGAACTGATAAATGGGCATGGATCCATAAATACCCCTCCGATTATCACCGTGTGGCTTAAACAGCCGGCCAAAGTGTCCATTGATTACCTAATGCAGATATTAAACTGGGAACAGTATATACTTTTGACAGCGAGTTCAGATATTTCTTTAAAAGATACAACAAACATTGTCCAGATCTATTTGTAGTTTCTGGTTGGTTTCTTTAACCCCAGTGGGATTCTTTCCCGTAAATGTTAAGGTCGGAGAGTCCTCACAATTCTACCCCATGCAAATAAAGTAGACAGTGCGGGGATGGACGTTGGCTAATATTTTGCGTCGATCGACGACGACCCCGCATCTTAAAAAATATAGAAATTTTGAAATCAATACTGGTGCAAGCAGTATATAAGAACCCGGACTTTTGCTCATGAGTATTATTGCATCACTACAAATTATAAATCGTTCTTATTTAGTAGGTGTAATGCACGCTGGAGTTTTACTTGAGCTACGTTTCTTTACAATATAAGGTAGATATGTCGCAAGAATTTACACTAATTCAATTAGTGACCGAGGCATTTGCCCACAACTATTTGGATGGTGTTTGGTCTATACCTTTGACAGAAACGCCAGATTTTTCTTCAGATGGACTATTGTGCAAGTTTGCCACGAATCAATTTGTTGTCACCATTAAGATAACCGACACTGAGAGATCTGTCGCTTTTGATCTTCAGAGCAAGGATGGCAAATCCAAGTTATTTGAAAATATCGATCTTGATCCTTCATCGATTGACAAGAAATATTCAAAGTTTCCAATTGCTCTCTCATCTGAAGACTATACAAAGCTTGTTGAACTTGAATTCATTCCCAAGTTCAGACAGCATTTCGACCCTTTCTTGAAGTCGCATGTTTCTGATTATTCCAATGTTTCTACTTATTCATCTGATAAGACTCCCCGATTCGCAAAGAAATCAGAAAATAGCATTTCCGGACCAGACATACAAGGGTCTACTGGGAGACTCCGGAAGCCCGTTCCTGCGTCCTTAGCTCCGCCTGGCTTTGAGGATGAACTCGAAATTCAAGGGAAAATTTCAAACGCGAATATGCCTGGTGTTTCCACCCCTTACGGGGATTCTGATCGTTATCCTGGTGGATTGAGAGTTCCGGATCTTGATCCAGCGGCACATATTCGTTCACCTGGAACTGGAGGAATGTACCCATCGCCCGATGATCCACTCTTCCATCCAGAAAAACGAGATAGAAATAATAACTTGCCAAATCCAGGCAACGGTGGAATCAGATATGACGATCCGTTGGCGGGTCCACATGATGATTTGGATCTTGCAGGAGAGGGTTTACCCCCTGATATGGGTATTGGAAAGAATCGGAAGAACTTAAGAGGTAATTTTGGAGCCTTTGGAGGAGGTTCAAGGTTTGGTGGTGGTTTTAATGGTGGTTTCAATGGTGGTTTTGGTGGTGGCTTTGGTGGTGGTTTCATGTAGTTGTGATGAATGTTTGCTGTAAAACGTTTTTACTTTGATTGTTTGCTTTGCTACGCTTTACATATATACTTATGTATTCGCATATGTTTCTATGTTGTTAATGTGATACCCTTCTAATTTTCCTGCGCTTTTGTATTTAATACTGCCCTGCAAAAGACTGCTTGCATTCTGGGATTCGGTTAACGCTCAATCTTGGCGTTTTCTGAATTCAGCTATATTCTTAATCTCTTAGCTAGTTTTCATGTGTACGGCTGCATTAGTTAAATAGGCCAGCTCGGGACTGCGATTGAAGAAAAAAAAAAAGTCGCAACTGTGTGCACGCATGCACATATATAATTCTGTCAAGCAAGAACTATAAATATTAGAAACGGGCATATTACGTTTTCATCAACTTAGCATATTTAAAGCAGCATCGGCGAATTTACTCACTTTGTGAGAAGCAAAATCATATTAAGTCGCTGGATAACTTGAAATAACTGATCGAAGCTTGTCATAAAAGCAGCTTGTCGACCCACTTATGGAAATAATACAATGTTCAGAACCTGCTTCATCAAACTAAATCAAATAACATCTAGGCGATTTCTTCAGACTTCTGCCGAAAGCGCAACAAAGACAGCTGCCCAGGCTTCCAAGACAATATCTGAAACTCCTGTTTCTACAAAAAAAGGTGCAAGAGGAGAATTGGAAACAGCAAGAGAGCAGATCCCAATTATTCCCGAGGGCCACTTTTCCCAGGCTCCAAATAGAGATTCAACATGGTCTCCATCGCAGATTTCCAGAGAAGAAGTCTATAAAAATAATGTCAGGTTTGTGGGCAGAGATTTGAGCAAACAGCCTTTTGCAGAAGCTGCCATAGAATTAACGAAGATGCAACCCATCCATTATGTGAGCTCTGATATTGCCGTTTGTCAGGGTACTACAAGTCTGCTGGGCCACCCTAAGGTGTACATCAATCTAGATAAAGATATGGTGGGACATTGTGGATATTGTGGTGCAAAGTATGCCAGAGAGGAATTGAAGGGTAAGCTGTGAAGAAAATGCTGATGATTTGATTATATTCCAATGCATGTGGTACTCTCTTGCTTTATTTATTTGTTATTTATTTTATGGGGATTAACGGTGGTCTCTACGTGATCATTCCGAAAAAAAAATTAGTACAAGATATTATTATTAAGCTTTGCTTGTAGAAAACTCCAAGTTTCAGGTGAAGTGTCATACGTAAACTTCTACGATTGTTTTCCTGTTTTTCGTTTATGAGACTGTAAGAACCAAAAAAAGCGTAGTAAGCAGACTGATTATATTAAAACCGTTGAAATTCAATTAGATATTCAAATAACTAGTGAGAGTCGGGTAATGGGTTCGAGAATTGAAATTTTCCATTACGTATGACTCTTGCAGGAAGCAGGTGCAGATCCAAAATATATTGACTTGAATGATTTTGGGTTTTCTTTCTCTTACAAGAAAAACCATCCGGATCCTGCACCGACCCTTGTACTCGTTATTTTCATTTCCAACTGTGCAATATGGTGCCAGCTGCTAAATCGATTTTGACTCCGCTCATTAGATCGGCCCGTTATTACTGTAAGGGTAAACCTTTCAGTAGGACGCTTCACAGTTCGACAATCGAATATAGACAGAGCACCTTGACTGATATATACAAGCTATACAATGCAAAGTGCCCAATCAGTGTTATCACAGCTCATGATTTCATCAGCGGTGCAATTGCTGATGACAGCGAAAAAGTGGATATGATCCTTATTGGTGATTCTCTATCAATGACAGCTAAGGGATACCGATCCACTTTAGAAATACCGTTTGATGAGTATATATATGCATGCAAATCTGTGATGAGAGGTGTGAACAACAAGTTTGTAATTGCGGATATGCCGTTTGGTAGTGTGGAGAGCAGCGATGAGAAATGTATTGAGTCTGCAGTGAAAATCATGAGCATAGGAAAGATTGGTTCAGTTAAGATCGAGGGTGGCAAAGAGATGGCTCCTCGGATCAAAAGGCTGAACGAATTGGGAATACCGGTAACTGGGCATATCGGCTTACAGCCGCAAAAATTCAATTTCTTTGGTGGTTATAAGGCGCAGGGCAAGCAAGCTTGTGGAGCTCAAAAAATATATCAAGATGCTTTGGCTTTACAGGAGGCCGGATGTCAGATGATCGTTCTTGAATGTGTTCCTCACAAGATTTCCAAGTACATTACTGAGCATCTAGAAGTTCCTACGATCGGAATTGGGTGTGGAAACGGGACTTCAGGGCAGGTGCTTGTGTTTGCTGATCTTCTTGGTATGCTAGATGCCAAAACGGGAAGGTTCGTGAAGAAATACATGAACTTCCACAATGATGCCGTTGCAGCATTAAATAGCTACGGCACGGATGTGAAATCGAGCAAGTTTCCAGAGAATGCCCAGAATGGGTTTCACATCTCTGAAGATGAGTACAGCGAGTTTTTAGAGCTCGCAAGTAAAGTTAAGCCATGATACGATGAGCGTACATTCTTATAAAGCAGGCTGTACCTGCATACGTTGTCATTTGCCTGCCTATATATATGCTATCTGTTGCAGCCACTATACATAGAGAACGTGTAAATTTATGCCTCAAACTGTAACTACTGGTATACGGTAACTGTGTCTTTCTGAACAGCCTTATCATCGTGTTTAAAGTCGATCTTTTCGGCGTCCATCACAATGGTCCGTCCGCATTGTGGAATGATAATACTGTTTGGTCTATTTTCTTTGTGTGCCAACAAGGTCAACTCCCTCGCCGGATCTAGAAAGTTCTCTGAGCTGAGCACAAACGTACCCCAATGCACGCCAACCATCTTATGGCTGTGAAGATCCTTCATTATCTGCACACTTTCCTGTGGGGATATATGGCGTGGTCTCTGGTGCCATTCTGGGCAATATTGGCCTATAGGAAGAGCAGAAAGTTTCACCGGCCCAAATTCTTTCCCAACTCTTCGAAAAAGCTCGGATGCATAGCCAGTGTCTCCACCATGATAAAACAACGCCTTACCATCTCTCAATATCATGAATGAACACCACAACCTCGAATTCGAGTCTATTAATATCCGGCCACCCCAGTGCATCGACGGTAAGCATACAACTTCATACGTGTGCTTTTTTTTGCAATGATTCCCACGTTTGCTAGGCATCCCATCGTCGGGCAATGCTGCATCAAGCGGAATACGGTCCCACCAGTCCATTTCCAGATAATTCCACACGCCACGTTTCTTGAGGTACTTCCCCAACCCAAGAGGAACGATCCACTTGCTTTTATTCCCAATTTTTGCAATTGATTCCTGGTCAAGATGGTCTGGATGATCGTGCGAAACCATTACAAACTCCGGTGGTCCGCCTATTCCTTGAAGAAATCGGTCTAGACCAACTGGTACCGGTATATATCGCTTGGGCCCCACATAACGGTTCACGAGATGGTCTGAAAACAACGGATCAACCAAAAATGAAAGTTTCCCGATCTGCAAGAAACCACAACTCTGGCCCAGCCAAGTATATGAAAGTCTTCTATCCACAGGCGGCAGTTTTGGAAATGCTGGAATCTTGTCAACACCAGAACGAATTTGGGAAATCAAGTCGAGATCTGGTTTCACTGATGGCAATAGCTTCTTCAAGACCTCTGGATCACTCGGTAGGCCTCCTCTTTTGCCGTGTTCTGTCAGTTCCATAAATCTCATCACCATGAATTCGAATAGTGTCTGCGGTCTGTATTCGGTGAATGGGTTCTCGTACCTGCCCAGTATCTTCATGCTGCGAAACCTGGGATCTAATAGTCTCACTTTCGTGTCCAGAAGACCCTGGGATATAAGACTGTCATATATTTCCTTCCTACGCTGAATCTCGAATTGTGTCCTCATGTATACAAAGCTCACATATCCTGCATACCCTGCAGCAGACCCTATGCAGAGTCTAATAAGCAACCGCCTTGCAGCCATCTCCCTCTATGCCCAGTTAAATGTTAAGTGTGCAACTATATTCTGATATTCAACTATTTCTGTTCGCATCGGCCAAATAACTGGCGTGTCTTTGAGCTATGCTGTTTTTCGCCAGTGCAATTCTAACCCACAGATGTCTTTGAGACAACATATTTTTCATCCAATTTCCCCAACAATTTTTCACCTCTATTGCATTTTATTGTTTTACATCGTTACAAAGCACCGCTCATAGGACTTCAAAATTGAAGACGTTTGGTATTCTTATTTCTTAGCTTTCCATTACAAAGATGTAGCCTGAATTATTAGATTACTATCATTATTATTCCTATATAACCACGCCAATGGACTCTTATGGCCAGTTGGTCTCAATTTTCACTGTTGGATTTGTTCATCGACAAGTCATCAAGACTTTCGAAACCCTTATCGACTTCTTTCTGAGACTTCTTCTTGCCGTACATTTTCAATATATAAGGGTTTGTTGATGGCGATATCACGTCATCCAAGTCTTTTTCCCCGTTATCTTCATTTTCTCCGCTTTCGTTTGCAGTCGCATCTTCATAGTTGTCTTCATTATCATCCTCTGATTCATTATTGCTGTTCTCATTCGGGTTGTCCAGTATATTGTTATCTTTCTTTAATTCAGAGGCAATAGCCTGATCACGATTATCTTGGTCTGTATTTTCTTTATTTTCTTCATCCTCCCCGTCATCACCATCGCTATCATCCTCCTCATCATCACTATCGCTATCATCTTCATCTTCATCCTCATCCTCATCCTCATCCTCATCTTCATCCTCATCTTCATCTTCATCCTCATCTTCATCCTCATCTTCATCTTCATCCTCATCTTCATCTTCATCCTCATCTTCATCTTCCTCACCTTCTCCATCCAATTTCTTTCCCTTCACACTTTGATTATTTTCGGCCTTCTCACCTTTCTCTGTTTTGTCACCTTCCCCTTCATGCTCCTCTAGCTTCTTCTTCTCGATCTTCTGTATCTTCTTCACACGCTTTACCACGATATCCACGATCTCACTCCATTCCCGCATTCCCCCCATACCAATATCTCCACAAACCAACACCTTCTCGACTGGTCGGAGAACTTCAATAAACTTGAATCCTTCCTTGATAACAGCTAAATGCTTGCGAGTTAGCGGATGAGTATACATCAAAGTGTTCATGGCTGGAGCAATCAATATTGGAATTAGCGGATTCCAAATACTGACTATAGATGTAAGCATATTATCGGCGATACCATTGGCAACTTTCGCAAGCGTGTTTGCACTCATTGGAGCAATTAAAAAGATGTCAGCCCACTTTCGCAGTTCAACATGCAATACAGGCTCACCAGGTCTGGTTGTAGGATTAGACCACTCTTCTCTGTCCCTCCATATTTTCACATCTGAAGATACTCTCATTCCTTTCAAGAAATGCTCAGCGGCCTCCGTTACCACCAACTGTATCGAGACCTTTTCATGCGTGTAGACTTTGAATAGCTTCTCTATTATTAGAGGAATCTTGATGCTAGCGACGGAGCCGGTGGCTCCAATTAAAATATGAATCTTGTTGTCGTCCTCCTTGCTTAAGTATTTGGTAAATGGAATGATCGGACCGTTATCAGACGATATTATCAGCTTCTTCCCAACTTTCTTCTGTGTCCCTGGGGTGCTTGCTATGATTTTATCTGTGTCTATTCTCGCTTTGGAAAGTCTGGATGTCAATTCTGACAAGTTTGGACCCTGGCTTTCCCGTGTCTTTTTAGATGAAACGAGATCATCAGTAGGAAATGTAAAGTGTTGGAGGGGGTGGCGCCTCTCGGGAACCTCGAATGAAATCGGGGAATCCGGCCTGTGCAGAATGCTGGCCACAGTAGCAGTGTGTGGATTGCCTCGATCCTCTTTTCTCGTGTGTTCAGTAACGCCAGCAAACCTGATCGTATTAGAGGAGTCTGCTGCCGGAGCAGAAGAGATCAATGCTTGCTCTGCCGCAGTTAGATTTGCCTGTGATGGATGTGCCGATATAGAACCTCTTGGTCTTGAATCTGGAACCCGGAATGAAATGCTGCTTAAATGCCTAGGTAATGCTTGTTTAGCGGTTGCTCCTGATGCCCTAGATGAAAGAATTGATTGTGGGTGTATTGCCTTACGCTGAGGTTCAAATCCTCGCTCAAGCCTTTTTTCCTCCATCCTGGGGTGAGCACTCGGAATCGATCTTTCAATCTTTGAGATACTGGAGGCAAGAGATGATGTTCTGCTTCTATTGAAAAGTCCACTGTTACTCTTTGTAAGTTCCACGTCATTTTCCGGATACTCCAATGCAGTATTCAAATGTGGTAAATGTGAATATTTGGCATCAACATTTTTTAACATCTGCCTAAATCTTGACAGACTGTATCCAACCCCTGAGCCCTTGGTCCCATCTTTGCTATTTCCCCTGTTATCAGCATGCTCTCTGGGCAGCTCTTCTTTGTGTGTAATTCTCGACCTACCCGATCCATCACTTGCAATCTGGTTTGGCTTTTTATTTGGTCCCTGCGACATTTGTATCTTATCTTGTTGATTGAACACCACTTAACTTTGTTGCTTCAACACTCAACTGATTAAGTAAATGTAATTAATGATGAGGAAATATGCTAGTGATAACACTGATAAGCTGTACAGCTTGATTTATCAGTTACTATGCTCAAAGCAAAAAGCCAAGAAGCTTCCGATATGTTATTGTGCCTGCTCTGAGCTGTATTTGTCACTTTGGTGTTAATGTAGGCTTTCCTCTTGACCGGTATTAGAACTCAGATTCTGTTTTTTCAGAAGAGCAAAAAAAAACTAAAAAGGCTTCCGTCAGCTGAGGAAAAAAAGAGTTGTAAAAAAAAAATAGAAATAAAAAAAAAAGAAAGATTCATAGATGGCCGCGCAAAATAAAGAATGTATAAATTTCAGGACCACACCCGAATTATCAATATACAGTATCCAAAACAACTACTCTAAGTAAATTTCACTTAGCCTAGTAGCATGTCTTACAATTTCATAAAACCCTTTCGTTTTTTTTATAACTATTATACAACAAGAATATAAATCGGTATCGAAACTGACTTATTTCTTCCTAAACTCGCTCAACACTGGATATATAGCTTCGAATGCTTTATAAATCTCCTCTCTCTGCTTTGCACCAGTAAGAACAATCTTTCCAGAAACAAAGATCAAAAGGACAATTTTTGGCTTCACCATACGGTAAATTAAACCAGGGAAAAGTTCCGGCTCGTAAGAACTGAAAGTTCCATGTGCGTATGCCAAACCTTCAAGTCTAATAGGGAACTTGACATCGCACGAACCAACAATATTCTGAATCTTGAAATCCGTGAACTTGGCGTTAAATCCCAACTTCTGAATAATTCTTGCATACTTTCTGGCTGCCAATTTTGAGTCATCCTCTGATTTTGCACCCGTCACAACCATCTTTCCCGAAGCGAAGATAAGAGCCGTCGTCTTTGGCTCTCTAATCCTCATGATAACGGCTGCAAAACGCTTTGGATTGTATTCTGCGTTACGAGCATGCAAAGCGATAGTCTTTAATTCCAAACGGCAGTCCAGATTCACCGTTGCAACTATATTCTGTAATGTGGGAACGATTCCTGAAGCAGCAGCATCACCAGGCTCTGCCTGTTCCTCAGTTATGTTTGTGTCATTAGTTGGCTTTGTATCCGGTAGGTTCACTGCAGAAGAAGTTGTGGGCAATTCTATTTTTTCTTGTTTTGCAGAAACAGGGAGCTGTTCTTGCTTCATGTCAGTCTGGCTCATTGGGTAAGCCAGTGACCCCTTAGCTGTAAAAGCCTTGGCTCGTGCCGCTGTAGTAGGCAATTTAAGTGAATCCATTTTCTTTTTTTTATGTGTATTCTGAAATGAGCCGATGTTGTGCTTAAAAAGCTATGCAAAGTAGACAAATAAAATGGCGGATTGGTAGATCGTCTCTTATTATCGAGTTAACGAAACGATAACCTCAACGAACTTAAGCCTCTCTATGTTACCACCTGTGAAAAGACGTTCAATTTAATGAGTCCTTTCCGTACCACTAATGGAGGTTTGGAAGCACCAGTGACAGGTAAACTTTATGCTTGTATTTTCAATGATAGGAATCCTGACAATGTTATTCTGGTATGAACACTTGTCGGGTTGGATAAAACGTTGGAATATCTCAGGGAAAAAAGTAGTTTATAAATATAAAAAATTATATATATATATAATATGATATAATATAATTTAATATATAACTCCACAAAACCTGAATAGAAAAAAAAGACAACGGAAATATAAATAAGAAATTTCCTAAAAAGGACTTAATTGGCCGCACTGCCGTTGATGATGCAAAAGGGAAAAAGGCTTGGTATTTATAGGTTCGCGAGTTTGCCTCTTTTTCGTGAACAAACAATAGAATTTCTTCGGAGTGGGAAAATTTTCACCTTTTACACAAAGGTGACGATGGGCTTGGACCGGTACAAAGCCAAAAATCTGGAGAGACCTTAAATTTAACGGACTTCTTAAGTCAATATATTATCCACAAAGATATGCACAGAGAGACTTTTTCTTTATCTTTATGTTGTTATTTAAGGATATCTTTACGTCTTGATATAAATTAATTAGATGTATTTATTACCTCACGTACGTGTGCGGAGCATTGGCAGATAAACTTTAGGGGGAAAAAAGTACTTTCTATTCTTATCCTATATCAGGATGTGAGATTTCGGCCCTTTTTTTTTTCGCGTGTCGCGTCAGACATACAGCAATCAGTTTGCCTAGTATAAACAACAATTTGCAGATCAATATGGTTTTTACAGTTGAAAGATTAGATAATTGAAACAAGAACGTTTGTTCATCAAAATATGAAATATGCCCTTTGACTCTCAACAAAAAATCACTTTGTTGATTAATGCAAGTGATCATTTGCTTGAAAATGCGCACAAGTTTGGTTATTCTACTTTCAAATCGCAAAGTCGTTTAAACACATATAACAGATACATCAAGTCCTCATTAAACTGTTTAATTACTCTTGTCACAACTTATAAATCGTCATTGGATACATCTACGGAAAGCAAACTTTGTTATAAGTTAGCACAATTATTGTTCAGTGAGACTAGTAGTTTTGATTTGGCTTTAGAATACTGTACAAGAGGAATTCAGATATGTGCGAGATCCGGTGATCTTTATCGTACAAAAATACGACTTGAACTTCTTAGTTTTGAAATTCAATACCGAGAGGACAGAAGTTTTGGCCGCAAGAGTACATTAAAGTATTTAAACACTTTGTTTGATCAAGTACCTGAGTTTTCTCCGAACTTGAGAAGCTACCTCTTATTTGTTAAATACAGGTATTTTGGAATGAACTTTAGTGAAGAACAGCGAGTCACCCTCTTAGAAACATGTATGAATGATATAGCTAAACTTGTGAATGGCGAAAACTTCTCGCTTTACTGTTTAGTGCAGCTGGAATATGTCAAAGAGCTTCTTAATCAGCATAAACCTATCGGTAACATAAGGGCAGCTTTTGAGCGTTTGCAGTACAAGCTTGAAAGCGATGATGCATTGAGCTGCTTGTTGCCTGTTCAGATTAGAGCTAGTGTCCTACTTCTTGATTTTATTATCCTATCCCAAGAGAATAATCTGGAGGATTCTAAGAGCAAAATTGTTATCATAAGCGGATTCATCAAGAAAATATCTCAGGACCCTTCTAACGGTTGGGGTCAGAATTCGAAGTTTAGAATTGATATAGGGCTTCAGGATTTGCATAATCACTCTTTTAGAATGCCGTTGGATGTGAGCTGGCTCACATCTAAAGAGTTTGTGGCACTCGCTTATTTTTATTTTGGTGTTTCTTACCTCCCAAAATCATGGGATGGGCACAATCGTACTGAAAAGTTACTCTTCCGGTGTCAAACCATCTTGGAGAAGTTGGATCAAGAGAGAATTGGTGTTATTTCTCCCGTTGATATGGAAAAAAATGTTCTAAGCAGAAGACTAATGTCACTTTTAATTAACTCATATGCAATACTTTCATCGATGCAATCTGGACATCTCGAGGAAAGAGACGTTGACAATCCATTTAACAAACAAATTGTACAATTTATTGAAGACTATGATGGGAGCAAGTTCTCTTCACAGGAATTGGTTGTGTACCACAAAATGGTGCCAATTCTTTTCTACCTTTGGGCCTTGTATTACCAGCAAAATGGGGATTTCAACAGAGCAAAGTACTATTACTTGAAGGTTCGTGAACTTCATTCATCGATCCATAATGAATTGAGTGCAGAAGAATTCTTCAGTGATTCCATGATGGTCACTTTTCTTCAGCTGGGATCTGGACTGAGTGGTTCTATGTTTGAATCTAAGGGTCTGAAATCTGAACTATATGTTGTATGCACGCTAAATCTTTTGTCTATTGTTCTCTATGAACTGTTTGTGTTACGGGAAAATGCTGTATTGCAAACAGACTCGGGCTACAAACAATACATTGGCAAGCTTTCTGATTCCTTAAATCTTAAGGATTTGTTGACTAAAGAAATTCAGAACATTGATATTAGCAAAAAAAGCAGTACCACGGATAAACTGTTACTTCGATACACAATATTATGCTTGGAGTATGCTGCAGATGAATCTAAGGAATGTTTGACTGACAAAGATTTTCAGGATATCGATGAGATATCGCATATTTCACCGTTTTTAGTGTCGGTGATGTATTACATTGCGGGAAAAACGTTTAAATTTAGTCGTCTCAGACCTGAGGTTGACAATATCAACTCTCGGGTCAAATTATTTTCAAAGTCCTATCAAGAATCGATGAAATCGCTGGCGCATCCGAATATGATTGGATATATGTCAACGCTTCAAATATACTCGATTATCCGTTCGTACAGGAACTATTTTGATGAAAAGCAACTCTGTGCAGTAGAACAGCAGTTGAAAGAATTAAGGCCGATGCGAAGAGAAGACAGTAATGTAAAACAAGAAAAATAACTACTGTTCCATACACTTATGTATAATAATTATTAATATTTTTTTCTTTAATATATTAGATGCTATAAAATACGGGAGCAACCCAAATGTATAAATGATCAAATGCATCTAAAAATATCGAGAAACAACAACAACGAAATATGAAAATCAAAACGAAAATCAAAATAAGAATAACAACAACCTAAAAAAACGCCCAAGACATGTATGCTTATTTCTCTTCAGGGGCTTCGCTTTCTGGTCTCTTAGCAGTAGACTTCAATTGAGACTCATCCTTAACCCTGTCCTTCTTCTTTGGAACTCTGAAAAGCCAGTAGAGGGCAAATGAACCTATCACGTTAACTGCAATATAGCAAATGAAAATACCCCAGTCCCTCCAGCGGTGTGCGTATTCAATGTGAATAGAGGCTAGGAAGGTATCAGTAGAGCTCAATGTGCAGAACTGGCACATATCGGTACTGTTCTCGTTGGTCAAATAACCGCCAGCAACAGAAATGTACTTTTCCATGTATTCACCACAAGTTTGTCCTTCTAGTGGAGGGAAAGAAACCAACTCGTCCGCCTTGCAAACGACATTGTTTCTACCGATACCAGCAGAGAGAATGGAAGAAACCCAGTAAGTGAATGGAGAAACTCTATACATGAAAATCCAGAAACCAGTTGGGTAAAGAAGAACACCACAGAAGTTCAAGGCCATGGTGAATAATAAAACAGCAATGTGGGCAGCGTTCTCCCTCCTCTCAATACCAGCTATACACATCTGTCCAAGAGTCGAACCGTACAAGAAGAAACTCGTGATAAGAAGCCATGTGAGTGCACCTCTTTCCGCAACCGAGTGAGTTGGAGTAGCATTGGTGTACAATCCGATTGGGTAGTACCACGAGAAATAGCCAATGGTTCCCACCAAGAAATCCCAAGGAACCTCAGCAGTCAATTCTGAGGAAATGAAGACCGACCAGGTAAATGTCTTTGAAGGACGCTCACGAACCTCATAAATATCACGCTGATCAGTGTACTGAGGAAGCATTTGGTTGATAAGCGTTGGAACAATGACGGCGAACATGAAGATGGCAAGCATCTGATTCTGCATACCTTGCAAGGAGGTTCCAGCTTTGAAGAAGGAAAAACCGTTGAACAACGAAGTGAAGATAGTCAAGTAAACCTTAGACCAGACAAACGATGGAGTTCTCCAATACTGCTGGAAGGCACGGATAGTGACATACTTGTACTGGGTCCACCAATTTGAGGCAAACTCTCTCATTTCCTGCGGAGAGGTGCTAACAGGTTTCTTAGAAAGTTCAACTTCCATTTCGTTCAACTCATCACGCACAGCAGCCCTTTCCTCCGAGTTCATCCAAACTTCATGGTAGTCCTGAGAGGCGTGGGAACCAGGTGCAGCACCAATAACTTCTAACATCCATTCGGCAGGGTTTGCCTCGGGTGGACATTTTGGAGCACCATATTTCTCGAAGTACTGGATCAAAGTGTTACAGTTCTCACCAAGATCACCAAAGTAAACGGTTCTACCACCCCTAGCAAGGAAAAGCAAACGGTCAAACTCCTGCATAAGAATAGCAGAAGGCTGGTGAATGGTACACAAGATAGCCTGGCCGTGGTCAGCAAGCTTTCTCATCAATTGACAAATAGACCAAGCGGTCTGGGAATCCAAACCAGAGGTAGGCTCATCAAGGAACAACAAAAGTTTAGGCTTAGCAGCCAACTCGACACCGATAGTCAATCTCTTACGTTGCTCAACGTTCAAACCTTCACCTGCAACACCGACAATGGCATCTGCATACTCACTCATCTCCAAGATCTTGATGACACTCTCAACGTAGTCATCCTTCTCACTCTTAGGAACCTCGGATGGTTGTCTCAAGTAGGCGGAGAATCTCAAAGCTTCACGAACAGTCGAAGTACGCAAATGTAAATCTTGCTGTTGAACGTAACCTGTAGACCGCTGGAATGATTTATCTCTAACACGGCCATTGACGAACATACTACCGGAAACAACACCCATGGTGACTCTGTTGGCAAGAACATCCAACAAGGTAGTCTTACCGGCACCAGATGCTCCCATAAGAGCGGTCAACGTGCCTGGCTTAACCCAACCATCCACATGCTCCAAAATACGTCTTGTTTCAGTCTTGATCTGAACTTCGTAACAAACATCGCGCCAATGGAAAATATCGTTACCAACAACCAACTTGCCAACATCATCACCACTGCCAGAATCGCCGCTTTCCATCTCTTCCTTGATTCCAGCTGGTTTCTCAGAAGATGAGTATCCGGCCTCAATATCATCGCGGTTGCCGCCAGGAATCTTCTTCTCCTTTCTGAGCTTCTTCAATGTCGATCTCTGGAAAACAATGATCTCACCCTTCTGCATTGCACCTCTGTTGGTCTCAACAAGCCACAAGTATAAGAACATGAAGAAGACAGCGTAACCGATGGCAATGCCGAAGTTTCTCCACTTGTGGTCAATCTTGTAACGGAACGAATCGAAGATGTATGCATCACCGTTGACGTACTTGCTACCAGCAACTGAGGAAACAGCAGAGCAAACCTTATTTTTCATCGGTGCATTATCATACGCGGGCACAAAGGCAGAGCATGTGAATTCAATTCCGGTAAACTCATTAGCAATCAACGCCTCAAAGACATACGCAATCGGGTCGATGTAGTTAATCCATCTGGACCAGCCATGCATAGTTGGTGTTGGGAGAACGAAACCGGTGTAAATAACAAGGGCGGCAAGAATCACGGCAGATGGTGTCATGGACTCAGACAAAGTCTTGAAGCACGAACCAATAGAACGGAAAATGTTCGACATGATCAAAGTAGCGACGAAGTTCATCAAGAGATAGTAGAAGAATCTTCCAGCATTCCGCCTGAAGTGAACCATGAAGTAGAAGATAAGGTTAAAGGCAATACACGTGAGAATCTTTGGAGGTAACTCCGTGATGATGGATGCAAAAGCGTCGGCAGAAGGATGATACAACGCATATTTCTTGTGTTTCTCAACGATAGGCCTGGCTTCAAACAATGCCATAACCTCGTTCAAGGAAGCGAATGCGTTAAACAAGACGGCGAAGAACATGGAAGCGGTACGGTAGTAGAAGTCTCCGGTTACAGGCTGCAAATTGTAGAACAACGAAGAAAGAATCAAACCCATGACGGTGTTACCGACAACGGAGAAGATGGTGACAGACGGATCACCCTTCAAACGCCACATATTCCTCCGCATGATCTCCTTAATCTGCATGGCGTAAGAAACTCTGAATGGAGAGCCTGGACGTGAATGCTTGGACTGCTTGATAACATGAGCCTCGTGGTATTTCTCACCGGTATTCAACTCCTCGCAACGCTTGAAGTACGAGTCCAACTTCTTTAGAAGCTCTGCATACTCAGGAGAGCTCTTCCAGTAGTCCTCGAACTCCTTTGGAGTTCTTGGAACCTTGTTTTCGAAGCCCTTCTTAGCAACACGCTCAGCTGGAGAAGTCAACGAGGTAAGGAAGTCGGCAGTGGTCTGTCTCTGTGGACACTGGTAACCCATCCTCTCGAAGAACTGCTTTGCCTCAGTACCAGGACCGTAATAAATCTGGCGGCCCTCGTACAAGAGAATGACGTTATCGAAAAGATCGTAAGCATCCTGAGAGCACTGGTAGATGGCAATGAGAGGAGTTGTGTCCAGAAGAGCAGCACTTGTCTTCAAAGCCTTGATGAACTCCAAAGCAGTGGCTGCATCCAAACCTCTGGTGGCGTTATCCCAGCACTGGATGTTGGAACCACAAAGAGAGACCTCAGCAATGGAAACACGCTTTCTCTCACCACCAGACACACCTCTGATAAAGTTGTCTCCGACCTTGGTGTTGTAAGTGTGCGACAAACCGTACATGGCCATGTAGACCTTAGTCATGTGGTCTGCATATTGCTCTCTTGTGATGCCTGCAGGTCTGTTTTCAGGAGTACGCAACCTGGCGGCAAACTGCAAGGTCTGGCCAACGGTCAAGTGGGGGAAGTGGTCGTCCGTCTCGGCCGAGTACACAACCTCACCCCTGAAGTGCTTCTGGATATCTTCTGGAGTCAAACCGTCATAGCTGATTCTAGAATTCTCATCGATCTTGAAACCATAAGTCTGCGAGGCAATGGTTCTCAACAAAGTGGAACAACCGGCACCGGGACGTCCCAAGACAACAGTGAGGTTACCTGGCTCGATGACTGCATCCATAGGCTTCAAAATGTCAAAGTAACGGGAAGTGTCTCTCGAGCGGAAATACTTGAAGTAGAAATCCTTGGAAAGTTTCAATGCCAAACTAGCAAACGTGGGCTGGAAGTCTGCGTCCGAAGAGACGCCTCGAGCACACAAATTCTGGTAGGCAATACCCAAGGAAGTTGGTCTGTAAAAAGTAGTATCACTGTTGAGAAGTTTCCGCATGTTTTTCACCCAGAAACGGGAATTGAAATTATCCGAGTCTGGGTCCAATCTTGGATCAATCTCTGGATTGTCAGCAGCATCATATGGAATAGTACCAGGAACCTGCGACATCGATGTAATTGTTCTAAGCAAATCACTTTTCACTGTTCCTGTTCCAACACCTCCGTTAGTACTCACCTCGGTCAAATTTCCCGAGGCCATGCTTTGATGAGTAATCTCACGGGCCAAGTCCCGGACCCTCGAGTCAACGTTATCATCGAATCCCTCATAAGGTTGAGCCTCCGACTCAGTATCGGAATTCGACTTCACCTGAATTTTTTCGCCGGTGAAAGCTTGTGGATCTTCCGACATTATGAAAGAATTGGTATCTAATTAAAATAACTTTGGTAACCTTGAATTGAATTAATTGTGTTTTTTTTCTTCTTTTTCGCCGCGCGCCTTTCTCGTGGTCGTTTGTCTATGCAGGAGAAAAAAAAAGTTAAGGAAAATTAAGTGGCGTCTTCAATTAGGGTATGATAAATTTTGAATTGAGCAAGAAGGGAATTCTTCCAGATTATTTTCCGTATTCAAAACTGAAGAACGATCAAATGGACTCGGTTAAAATTGCTTGTATATCTAATAACGAGTACTCCGTCTCTTTCTGCGATGGATATGTTAATTGAAAAAAAGGTTTTGTAGTTCTGTGATTTTTCTGATTCGTATAGCTAGCTGATTACTTTTCTCTTCCGCTTATGAAAGCTAATCTCAAGCAATGAAACTCAAGCAGCCCTAAAAGTGAGAAGAATTGTTACTCTTTGAGATAACAACTTGAAAGGTATGTACTTTTATGGGGGTAATGTCTGTAAGAGCAACTGCGGAAGGAACTTCTATAATATATATAACAACCGAAAAAATTTTAGAAAACTTTGCTCTGGATCTAAGTCTAGTTATCACCGAGGTGGAATGGCTGCTATTGCCTATGTGTTTATTTATTCTTTCCATTTCAAAACACACTTCTATATTGTTCTACCTCAGCTTTAAACAGTAAATTTTATATTTTCGCTATTTTTCCCACTATTTATTTGTTCGGAACTGTTTTTCTACTTCCGAGAATCTTCTAAGTTACCGAGGATGGCTAACTAATTTAAGCTTCGAAATTTTTTTTTTTAATATTTTTCACTTCCCTGTGCACTTATCAGTAATAGCCGAGCCCCCCCCCAGCAGTCCCTTTTCTTTTTCTTCCCCCCCCCCCCCATAATAATTACGAATAATTACGTCTAATCGATAACCGTCAGTTAACAAGTTCTTGGTACCTTCCTACCGTCATTTTACATTATCTGTCTCTATCCGCTTTCTCGGATATTTTATTTTTTTTCACCATTTCTCATATTATTGAGTCTAACCCCGTTGTTCCCCTTTGCCACCTGGCACAATTTATTGTTCCATACTATTTTCATGTTTACATTTTGTATTGTTATCAGTTATCCACATCCATATTTCCCTATATTTTAGTTCTTATACATCTCAGATCTACGGATATCACGTTGATGTCATCAATCTCAAATCCGTCACCAAGATTTTCCGGCCAACTGCTGTCTATTCCGAGTCCTTTTCACTCTTAGTTGTATTATTATAGGTTTTGTTTTTTAAAATAAATAGTCACAAATGTATCAAGCTTCTTCCTTCGTTATGCCTGAATTATCTGACTTTCCAATTACACCTTTACACAACTAGTTCATACCGATTTGGAGCCGAACACCCCCAGTTTTTTTTTCTGCCTCCTGCATTCTAAATTTTTATAAATACATAGTGGCTCATATACCATCCTCGTACGTGGACAATGGGAAAAAACCGCCACACCCTACTTTTATATTTTAAGGGCCTTCCAGATGTAGAGCTAAATTAGGTTGTTTGGGTTTGGTTTTTTTTTGAACCCCAGTAGAGCCAAAACCCGCGAAAGAATCTTTCGTCACTTCGTATCTCTCCGTTTGCCCTATTTAGCTGCAGTCGGATTTACTTCTAATACCCGGCCTATATCCGGACCGTAAATATAATGCATCTATGAACACAAATGTACTTGCTGGATAATTTCCGTCTGTCTTCTGGATACTAATTTGTTGAAGCTTCTGTAAACTCTTAAATGACTTTTCAATTCTTCAATCTAGCAATTATCTCTCTCCAAGATCGATATTGAAAATTCTTGACTAGCAAATGCCCATTGTTGGAATTTTCAGCTTTCATCTTTTTCCATTTTTTTTTTTATCCGAGATGTATTTGTTCTTTCCGACTAATTCCACAACAGCCGAATATTATACTCCAGCCGTGTTTCAAGAGATCTGAGGTTGCTAAGCCCCAAAGATAACTTCGTTTCGTCTCATCTCGTTTATCTAAATGCGTCATGATAAGGTTTCTGGAATTTTCCACAAATTTCTTTGTCGAACCGAACCACTATCGCCTTACACCTGCTTCCGAAATATTTTTGTATCCTAAATTCCTTTTTTGTATGCATCGCGGCTATCAGTGTGATATTACACTTTTCGGTTTCTGTTGTCAAGGATTGCCTTTTTGTATAGCTTAACGTACTCAATTTTCTTTTAAACAATTTCGACTTTTCACTATTAATTTTATAAGGTGTGTAAAGTTTAATTGAATTCCTTGTCTCTTTAATTTCATGTCCCAATTGATGTGTGACTCTGTTTAATTTTTATTCATTAATAATTCAAAACTCGCGTTATGCAAAAACTTTAAATTTAAATTTGAGATGCGAACAATTTTTAGAACATGTAAAAATAAATAAGAGTAGAGCGGAATTTCGTTGTCGGGAAGAGTTAGACTTATGGAAAGTGTATGTTTAAGATTCTTGTATAATTCTCCTAGACTTAAATACCTATGTAAGACAGTGATAAAAATTACTTTAACAGTGCTAAAGTAATTACCAGCTCCGTGAATGCTTACGTTTATTATTACGTGTGAACAACTTTTCAGATAAATGCTTTGAACCTCATATCTTATTGGTTTAAAGCGTTAAGAATTTACCTCCAAAACTGTCACATTTCGCTTCTCTTCATATCACCTTCTTGTGCGTGACATCCCCTGAATGTGTACACCATTTTGTTTACTTTCTTTACTGAGTAAATAGAATAGTTTATATTTATAATCAGCTTTTCTTGTTCACATAACACCAAAGCTATAGATATAATCCCGAATCTTGTAACCTTTCTATATTTCAGGTACCGCGAAACATATTGGAAAAGCTCATCCCTACACCAAACATTCTATACAAAGCAGTCATTTTTAACCGAAATTCCTCTCCTTTTTCATCATAATCTCCAGTTTCCGGACTGTAATATCAATTAGGAAATATTTTCCGATGCTCATTAAAAATTCCCTCTCTCTTTTTCTCTATCGTGTGCAACTTTTATTGTTATCTACTCAAGGCCTCTCTGTTAGCCGCTAGCAATAGTGTCTTAATTTTTTAGTTGTGCCTGGGCATATATTACATCGGATTTCTATGCAATCATAAAACCTTCAAGTACTAAATCACTTTTTCTGATTCTTGAAGAATCTTAAGGGATGAAATTTGCCTCATGAAGCAGCAGGATGATTCGGTGAAGGACTCAGTGATAACTGATACCACTATCCTCAGTTCTGATAGCGATACTCGCATTAACGAATATGATGCCTCGGATAACAGTGATTCGATCAACTTCTCGCTAAAGAAGTCCGAAACTTCTTCGGGTAAGGAGCTGTTATACATTTTGAAAAACACCGGTCCCGTCCTAATTACATTTCTCTTTCAGTATTTGATACAGATAATGATTCCTATATATTTTGAGGGAAAACTAGGCACAATTTCTCTTTCAGCATGTTCCCTTGCAATCACATCGTTTTATTTGTCGGGACCGGCATTTTTTAATGGCTTTGCAACATCTTTGGACACACTTTGCTCGGCGGCATTTGGTGCCGGAAATTACACCAAAGTCGGCCTTTACTATCAAAGATGCAGTCTTATTCTATTGTTTGCGAGCGTTCCAATGATGACATTTTGGTACTTTCCAAGGCCAATACTAAGAATGATGACTGACGATGTGCAGTTAATCGACCTTTGTGAGAAGTACCTTAGTTATATGCCGCTTGCAGCTCCAGCTATTGCGATATTTGAATGTTCAAAGCGTTTCTTGCAATCACAGAACAAGTTTTCAGCTCCAACCAGAATCAACATAGTTGCACTTCCTCTCTCTTTGGTTCTTAACGCGCTTCTATTTCCCAAGTTGCGGTTTCAGGGTCCACCAATCGTTTTTGTAATCACATACTGGTTCATGTGCATTTCACTTATTCTGTACATATTCTTTGTGGATGGCTACCAATGCTGGAACTCCAATATTTCTGTGAAGAATCTCTTCTCAAACTGGGCCATCTTCTACAAATTGGGCGTGCCGGGAGTTCTCATGGTGCTTTCAGAAGCATTTGCTTTCCAGGTCATTACCATAATGTCTACTCGTTTCGGTACAGAGGCCCTTGCCGCACAGTCAGTCGTTAGTACACTTGCTTCTTTTGCATTTCAATTCCCATTTGCCGTTGGAATATGTTGTACTACAAGAATTGCCAACATAATTGGTTCGCAATCTTCCGATTATAAGGTTGCCATGCATATCATAATTCGTGTTGCTGGACTTCTCAGCGTTGTCAATTTTTGCTGGATGTATCTCTTTAGATACCAGTTGGCTTCACTTTTCACACAGGATCCTGCATTGATAAATGAAATATGCCATTTGCTCTTGATCGTTGGATTTAACCAGTTTCTCGATTGCTTCAACGTTATCTGTGCCGCAGTGCTGAGAGGACAGGGACGGCAGAAACTTGGATCTCTTTTGAGTCTTTTCAGTTATTACATCATAGGAGCTCCATTGGAGATTCTTTTAGGCTTTCATTTCAAGATGAAAGTTTTCGGATTGTGGCTTGGCTTGGCATTAGCTGTCTCATTTCTCACCATTAGCGAGGTTACTGTTGTTCTAAATTCGGACTGGCTTTCAATTATCCGTAGATGTTCAAAATTGACATAAATATAGAGATGAAATTACAGGAAATTTTTTATTTAAAGATCAAACGGCTACATAATGTATGCCGAAAGCATAATAATTGAAAACTTATTAGCAAAGCAGCAGCAATATAATGAATTTAGTCCGGGAGTTAGGCTGTAATGACATCAGAACCGTATTGTGTAGGGGGTTTCTCTGAATAACCGTTTATTACTCTAACAAAATCCGGAAAATTTGCAGGTCTCGTTTGAACGGAAAAGATCTTAAGATCATTATCTGTTGGATGCAATGGGAAACCACTAATTGATCCGGCAATTTGTCGGGCTGAGGTGTATTTCAGAAGAATTTCCGGAGAGGGATAATATGCGTTGGATATATTAGCGACGCTAGCAAATTTCACTTCACCCAAACTTTTGGATCTCTTTTTGGGAGATGTGGATATGAGATCCTGGGCAAGCTTCACAATTTTATCATAATCCGTCCATTTTGACCCGGAAGTAAGAAAAACAGTAAGATGAACAGGGGTATCGGATGAGGATGTAGAGGTGGCTCTATTTAAGTCACTGGAACTGAGAAATGGGCTTTTTTCCGGAAGGGGATCTCTTCCTTCAAGAGCAACGGAAGTTTCAGAAAACGCCCCAGATTGTAGATTGTACTCTGCAAGAGTTTTCATCTGCCTCGTGATGACATTCACAAAACTTATATAATCAGGAATCTTCAACGTCTCATTACTGTTCTTTCTATCTAAAGACGCTAGTTCTAGTTTCACCAAGGAAATTAGAGTTTCCATATTTCTCCACGCGTAGCCATTAATCTCATGGCACACAACATTGCTTACACCAATGCAAGCAGACCAAACAATGACTTTAGCTGCTTCAGAACACACTCTCAGAGTTTCCGTTGCCTTATGAGTATGTTGAGCTGCCGACCATTCCGCCCTCGCTCTAAGCACTATACTCACTTCCTTCTTATCTGGAATTATCATTTTCTTGTTGGCATCTAAGTACGGAACAGGAATTTCAGGGGGAGGTTGAACAACTAAAGGAAACATATCAAATACAAATCCAATAGTTTCTGGAAATGGACCTTTTCCAGCTGCTAGTTGTATCGCAAACCGGCTGTTTGGAAATCTGCTGCGAAAAACTCTTTTCCAGAGACTGCGTCTAAACTTTAAAGGTAACTCACGGATACTATTCCCAAAAGCAAGTGCACTCTCAATGGTGGATGAAGCAGTTCTTCCACTCCGTTTTTGCTCATGTTGAATATATGAGAAGTCCCTTTCTAGTTGTTCAAAATTTAAAAACACGGAGGAGAAAACGGTCCAAAACAGATTAGCAAGAATAATGCTTAGTTCAGAAGACATACCTGAAATTTCAAGAAGAATACTGTAGCACCAAAACAATAACGATAGTATTCTTCTCCTAAAATCGAATACTATCATCTCCCATGTTGTTGCATCATTTATTAGACCTATATTAGAGCCGGCAACCTTTGGCTTTATTGGAGAATGCAAGTCTTTCAAAGTATCCTTTCCAAACATATTTAGTGAGATAAATCTAAGATCCGAGTCCCTTAGCCGTGGCTCAAGTACCGACGACTTGGTTGAAGTTTCTGAAGTAGCTGAAGTCATTTTTGAATAAATAAGATGCCACTAAGAGGCTATTTATGCCAATTCAAAAGAGTGAAAGCATACCTAAGAAACGCATAATTGAAAGGAAGGGTTCAAAAAATGAATTGATGGCTGCAATCCCTTTTTGAGGCAGCACCTCAAATATCAAGAATGGTGCGGGGGATGCGGAAATAAGGAGAGAAAGAGAGGAAAAAAAAGCTTAGGGAATTGTTACGGCAGTGCAGAAAATGAAATGAGAGCTCCAACACGTCATATGGCAGAAATCCAGACCGTACCATATAATAAATAAAATACATTTCAGAAACAGCATAAAGAAAGATGATTTAACTATTTACAGAATCACAAAAATAATACGGTACAAATGTACGCAAAGAACAAAACAAACTCCTGCAACACTATAAAGATGCAAGAGCTAGTCAGATGTGAGTTAACAGACCACTGTACGATCTCAAATGGAAATTGTACAGATTAAGGGTCGAGTGTAACAAAGAAAACCCATTATAGAGCTTTCCATCATCTCTCTAAGGCATGCCCGAGCACTATCCAAGTATTGAAAAGGAGGATCGTGACTCTAATGGGCGCCTACGGTTTGAAAACATTAGAGAGAGAGGAGGATAAAAAAAAATTTTAAGCACGTACAGGCATCTGGTAGAAATGTAAATTGGGAGTCAAACGCTTTCTATTTATATGGCGGAGGATCTGGCGAAAAATTTTAGCGAAGCAAGAATTGAAAACGCGCTATACTTCATTAAGATTCAGGGTTCTGTGAAAAAAAAAAAATTAGTAGTACTGAAAAAAATACGAATTTAGGTTTTGTACTACATGCTGCAAATACATAAAACACTTGAAGTGCCCGGCATTCCTCTTGAAGCGTTCAGAACTTGTGCTATTCATAAATAGATGTGTGGAAAAATAAATAATCGGGAGTAGTGTGGCACACTTGATGCTATTAAGTGCCGCATTACACTCTTTTGGCGTACTCATTAGGATCTGGGATTAAGGACTTTAAACTAGACTCTCCAGGCACCCAAAGAGTCACAGAAGTTTTGGTCGTTGTCATTTTAACCTTATCGTTGAATTCGTCTAATGCCTGGTCAACTGTGACAGGCTCCACATTATGATCCTTAAGCTGCTGTCGAAGTAGGGCAATATGCATTTGCATTTTTCCTTCTGTCATCGTGTGTCTTTGGGTTTTCTTCACAGTATCCGCAGTGATTTTCTTCTTGTATTTTTGCATCTGTAGAATCATCTCTTTCTGTGCCTTTCTTGTGATCGCTAGTTGCTTTTTGTACCTGTCTAACTGCTTCCGCTGATCTGCTAGTATATATATCAGGGTTCCTGTTAATGCAATATACGCAAGACCTCTGAAAAATTCAGTGTATTGGGGACCTGCCGAGTTGTTTTGTGCCTGTACAATTTTCGTTTCGCTTCCTGAACTGCCATCTTGTGCACTATCTGGCAACGTAGACGGTGCCTTTATACGGCTATTGGATGTCTGCTGGATCTGGTCATACGTTTTGGGCAACTTGGAACTATCCCCAAAAAACGATGGTGGAGTGTTTCCACTCGTGTAATGACGACATATCAGTTCACCTATAGGGCCAAGTTTCTGCGCATATATCATGCATCTTGGTCTCCAAATTGTCAACATGGATAAGTGGAACGATTTCTGTGCAGACAAATTATCGTACTATTTTCCCACCAATACAGCACACAAAATTAATAAATTAAGTGGAGAAAACGGCCGAATGAAAGACCTTTGCTGTCGTTGTCAAAAGATAAAAAAACACGATGGTAATTGGACAGAACTGTATGTACTGACATCTGTTATTGCCTTCTACCAGTACTCGGCAACTCTTATCGGATCGAACACTCCTCACAAATAAGAAGAAAAAAAAACACCGATCCGCCCATTTGCAATTACACCCCTACACCTGTTTATACCGGTTCGAAACAGAAAGTGATAAACCTAAACTTATTACCTACAGACTACACCAACATATCTGCCAACATATCAACCAGATACTCGAATCAACAACTAATTTTTTATATTATAGCTCCAGATTATTACATCGTAAGTAATAATACCGGCACAAGCAAGCCATATTACAGCCAGCTTGAACCAATGCCGGTTAGAGGAGTAAGCAAAGTACACACACCTCTAAAACGATGAGATTAAAAGATGCATAGAGAAAGTGACATAATCTATTACTTCCACACATCCACTTAATTGTGTCTTCTTGCAGCAGCAATAATGGCACTCATCTCCTCGACCTTGTTCTTAGCTCTCTTCTGGGAGCCAAGTCTCTTCTTTGCGAACTTTCTGGCTCTCTTATCTCCAAAGTTTCTAATCAAATCGATGATTCTTCTCTCGTATGGAGACAATCCAGTGACTTCCTTGATCAAATCTCTGACGAAGGTGGCCTTCTTGGTGGCTCTTCCCTTTCTCTGGGATGGTCTTGGAGCGACCTCCTTTGCGGTGACCTTGTGGCCCTTGTTCAAACCGACAGCAATTCCTGTAATGAAAAAAAGAAGTTAGTTAGTAACTCGCAACTCTATAAATTAAGCGCTAAAATATAATACTGGCTCTAATACTGGCTCTTATCTCCTGGTTGGAACTTATGATACGTATGGAACACAACTCTGAACAACCTCTAAATGAAACAGAATAATAAACATAGTGCCTTAACTTCTTCCTAATATGATTGTAATTTGATAAGCTGCCTCATTTTATTACTGCACCCATTGCTATTATTAATCCACATATGATTTCATAATTCAAATCATTTCAATGTTCAACATCTAACATTCGTGTGCTTTGCTATTAATCAACATTCAATGGATAACAGCCTCTGCTTTAATGCCGTTTTGTTATATTCTCATCTACCGAAAGTCTCATCCAACTTTAACTCTAACTGATGCCCACATCTCCATTATCTTCAAAACTTCCTAAACATATTCTAAGCCGTGTATTCTCACCCAAACCTTCACTGTACATACCTGATCTAGCCATTTTGTACGCTGGTTGTATGTCTGTTTCTTTTAAAATCTCGTTCGAACAACTAGGATATGTAGTGTGCTGAGTTGTATAGATAGCGATGAAAGCACTTTTAAAAATTTTCAGCTTTTTTTCAGACCTATGCTCTCACTTTCCTCAATCTGAGAGGCCCTACTTCCAGCGAAAAAATTCAATGATACCTATTTACTGCCAGCAAACTCATTTTTCAAACTTGGGCTTCGCGGCTTTCAGCCATAAAAATTAATACAGAGGTGTGAGGTGTGCATTTTATTTGTGTGACTGTGTAAATATTTCGGCCGGCCAAATTGTAAACCTTGCCGGAATCTGGTAGTCAATATCCACGATGATCAAATTTGGCTGCAACTAGAATACTTAACAACAGTTTTATCATTTCATAACACTTTATTTACAGCCAATGGAATAACGCTATCAATAAATATATACATATCGCATTAAATCAGGCACATATAACGCCATCTTGCGCACTCTTGCAAACACCCGTGCACCAGTACTGATTACTGCGAGACTTCAGGTTTAAACGACACATTCGAGAGATCCATATCATAGCCTTCACATTCTTTTAGAATATCACCAAATGAAGCCTTAGCATGCTCCACGCCAAATTTTGCAAACGACAGATGTTCCGTAGTGTGATTTCTAACAACAGGAAACAAAAGTGACGCCAGCTTTCTTCTTCCTACGGTTAATTGTATTGGTTCCCCTTTGTAGGTACCACTGTAAAACACCTTTACATCTTCTCCGTTAGGATTTTTCTTCAAGTCGTAATTCAATGGCTTGTTGGCTTTCTCACGTGCTTTTAACACGTCATATCTTAGTTTCCATCCAAATATACCCAATTCTTTGATTCTAGCTGATTTCTCCTTGGTCAAATAGTTGTCTAGTCCACCCTCCTTTGTGATAGTACGAAGAACACGCGATGTCAACCTTATTTTAATGGTTTTATTGAGTGCTTCAGACCACAATCTTTTAGTGACAACATTCGGAAGCCAAGATCTGGGAGTTCGATTACCCATTTCAGACACCTGATATCCAGATCCTCTCTCTTGTCCACCATAAAGTCCTCTGTCGGATCTTTTGAAAAATAGAGCCTCTCCATATGGATAAAGTGGGTATTTTGGCTTTTCTTCGGGAATACGTAAATACCACGGCTTTTCATCGCCTTCTTTATACTCTTTTCTCTTTTTCACTAATCTGGACACCACACTTTTGTATTGCCTTGCATTTGTTGAAGCTGTAATTGAGAAAAAGCGTGCTTGATCTGCAATAATTGGCTTGGCTGCACTTTTTGACTGCAAAAGGAAGTTGTATGATTGAAACATTATTACCTTACTGCAATGCTGCCTTCAAATTCGCAAAATATGTGAAATAATGCAATTATACAGATATGATCGGCCTAGCAGATACCTGCTAATAAAAGTGCATGTACAAGCTTGCAATACGTACAAATGAACAAATTTAGAATATATGAAAGCTTAATCTAACAAACGGTTTGTGAGCATCAGATAAAAGAATAAATCATCGCCGAAAACAAAAAAAAGTAATGCACATAAAACGAGAAGCCGGACAGATTAGGTTCGTTCAAAAAAATTATATATGCGCACATATTAAATAGGGGGGTTCCCGCCGAGATGCATTTAAGTACGCTAATATTTAATGATATAATGATGGTAGCTGACAAACATTCATTACTATGTAGCAAATTTCCAATACTTTATTACCGATAAATCACCAGAAAACCTTTTTTGGACGCAGCGACCAGCGTGAATGATTCTTCACCTGTAATTTCAGATCCTCAAGCTTACTCTCTAAAGATGATAACTGCTCTTCTAAATCTGCATTCTCAGACATGACCTCAGAGTTCTTCTGCAATGTTCGCTGAACTTCTTGGTCGAGACTCGTAGATATTTCACCCCGGAAATCGACGTGTGTATCTGTTTGCTTGTCTAAGTTGGTCAGCCTTTTCGTAGTTTCCTTAATTTCTCTTTGCAACTGTTCGTTTTCATCTTCTAAGTTTGCTATTTCAATTTTTCCCTGCACCATCTTATTTGCAATATTGACATGTTCCTTATTTAATGTGGCATATGCTGCTTCGATTTTTCTTATCTCTCGTAATAACTCACTATTCTGCATTCTTAGCTCATCCAATTCGATTTTTCGTCTTTCTTCAAGCCTGCTGATTTCATCAAATTCTGCCTCATATCTGTGTAGTTCTAGCGGTAGGATCTTAATTGTCATTGAATCACTGACAAAGTCATCCAAACGATAGGTGTCAGCAGTAATTTCATCCTCCTCGTTCTCGGACAAATAGTAATGGAAGATTTCCTCTTTTAAGAATTTCACAAGTTGGTCAAAATTCAACTTCAACAGCTCTTCACAATTCTTTTCCATCAAATTTAATGCAAACCGTAGTATAGACTCCATACCCTCTGCTATCACGATATCGTATACTCGAAGAACCATTTCGAGAGGAAATTTGTAACCGAATAAAGTTAAAAACCACTGTGTAGCATACATAGAAGACCTCACCCCTTCCTTTTGTAGATGCACATATAATTCTGGAAGATGATCCTCCAAAAGACGGTCAAATTGATACAGCTTTAGATGAAGACCAGGCATTTCTGGGAGATAAAGTTCTCGAAATTTGTAGTTTTTCATCAACTTCACAAGCATACAAAAAGCTTCGCTTGCCTCCATATTCATTAACAAGGGAACTGTCAAAAATGCCATACCCTGCGTATATCCAACCTCCTCATCATAAAGGCTGTAACATTTTATTATTTCATAAAGATCTTGTATTTTAGACCGCACTTCACTATTGGTAACAAAACTAGTTCTGACCAAGTCTCTTTTAATCGACTTCTCATAGTTGCTGGTTTTATTCTTTCCATCACGATAGAATTCCTCCAATTGCAACGATTTCGAGTTGCAAATTAGTTGCCACACCATTCCTCGAAGCTCCTTCGGAATACCCTGCGAAACATGATCAAGCAATTGCTGAGGTTTATCATTAACCACAGCACTATAATCATTAACAACATCGGACCAGAATTCCCAATCAATGCCCTTGAGCAACATTTTATCGTGACTTATTTCGATACCTGTTTTTATCTCGTTAAACGTCTTCCTAAGGTTTTTAGCACATGTATCAACAGCTTCTTGATCCTTTTCAGATTGCGACTTCAAGGCTGCACTATTCTCCAGATATCTTGACAATGCAAGATTAAAGTTTTCGTCCTCTTCTAATTGCCTTAAAATGTCTCTGTCCTCGGCTTCCTTTCTACCAAACGAAAACCATTTGCGTATTTTCCCAAATGATGAAGAGCTCGCATTTTTCTCCTTAGTTTCTGCAGTCAACGATATACTATCCACTTTATTAACTTCTGCCTCCGTGCCTTTTTCTTTAAATGTTATTTCAGCAGCTTCCGTAGCCCCCGTTTCTTCGGAATTTGTTTCCTTTGCAATTTGTTCATTAGCTTTTAATTCTTCATGATTAGAGCTGTCTTCTTTATCGATAGATCTACTAGTTACGGAATCCATCACATGTCCCCCCAATTCTTCGTCTGTCAACTTTCTGAACGTTCCATGCCTTTTTAAATCCTTTTCTGGCTCGATTACTGAGCTCTTATCTGCATTTTCACCATTCTGTATCTCCTTTGGCTCAGGAACCAAAGGCTCCGCACTTTTTTCAGTGGTACTTTCCTGCTTATCCGGCAAGTTAGCGTCTGACATTACGCGGATCCTGTGCTTGTATTAGTATACCTAATCCAATCAGAATAAAGGTTCGATCTAAAGACTTTTGCATGCAATCAATAGGATGAGTGACAGGAAAAAATGTATGTAGGCCTACGCCGTGATCTTTTTTTATTTTATTTGTTTTATCCCATAATTTTTTTTTGGACTATCCATTTTGAGCCTGGGAAACACGGTATGGGGCACATATTCAAGCGGAGCGCGCCTAATCTTGCAGATAGTGAGGTGAATGGTCAAGGCATACTTAATATTATAATGATATTGCTACAAAATAAAGGAATAAAACAGTGAGAGATAGAGCCACTAAGCAAGATTACAGATCTTTCTGTAGGTGTGCTGCTCAAATATAATACATAGTGAGTGCATTTCCAGCTGCTACAAGCCAGATCGCAGAGACAGACATAAGCAAGATGTAAGATGTCACATCTATTAATAAACTTGAAATTTAAACCCAATACTCGAAATGACGAGGCGAGTAAAACCCCGAAAACAAATAACATAGATAATGAAGAGATAAGAGAAGAAAAGAAGAACCAAGAAACAAACCTCGTGAGATGAAATAACCAAACGCTGACCAATCACTGAACAGCCGTAAAATAGTCCGGATCGGACATTCCAGACGATAGGATGTCCGAGCCAAGGTCACAGTAGGACTCGGACTCAAGACACTGCCCGGATTCGGTACTCGTAGAAATAATAGAGTCGTATGTGTGGACTCCTGGACTGGAATCGACAGAGGAGACTGGAAGATGCACAGCCCGGCCTGAAATGACACCAGGAGCTGCCGCCGGAAGCCGGCAGACCATTCCGGTGGTAATGCCAGCATCCGTCAGAAGCATTTCCATTTTCCTCAGCGAGCAATCGGGAAAATACAAGCGGAAAAGAGCCTCGCCTCTATGCCCGAAGATTCGTCGTACCAACGGCGAGCCTATCTTTTGCTGCACTGCCACTATTTCTTTGAGCACGAGCTCCTGATACTCGACGTTGTATTTCACGAAATTGGTCAAATCCTTGACGACATCATCATCGAGGATGCACTGCCCTGGAAGGATGTCGGCCGAGGCACCAGGGGCACCAGGGGCAAGGCTGAACTCAACAAAGCAACCATCCAATCCCAGGTTGCGGATGCAAGAAGGGTCTCTGTTGGTTATGGCAAAAAGTTTCTGCACAGTGTTAGAATTTGTGCTGCAGGAGCCAACGTGCGAGTCTGTGGTGAGGTTTTTGCCCAAGCTGCTTTGTGCAGTCTTGATGAAGAATGCCCTGACGCCCTGCGAGATGTTCTGAACTGCCTGGGCGGTGACATTTGGACCAAACGTGGAAAACATCCTGGCATTGTGGTGGGTGAAGTTTGCATACAAAGCATTAGGACAGCCTGCAAAACGTGGGCGAACGGCACTCCGGAAAGGCTGCACGTTGCACAAAACAGCCTGGACTGTCCGTGAGATGCCCCTTGGGGGCATAGCCCTTGGATAGGATGCCTGATGGAAAGACCTTGAAATTTCCACACGGGGAACTTTTGCAAGTTTGGATATGACTGCGAGTGGAAATAAGGTCGAGGCGGGCCAGCGGAAGGCCTGGGGAAATAAGACACGAGATATGACGGGTGCTAAGCGTGAGAATATGCTGGTCCAGGGGGAAACAGGCTGATCTCGCATTCCTGTACGAGCTGGAAAAGGAAATGGTGATCTTGATCTAACCGGAATTGGCATTGGAATGGGCACAGGTTGCCTTCGGGGGTCATTTGCAGCAAGTTCGTCCCCCAAGTTTTCGAGGGCCTGCCGGAAATTGCGGGCTGCCCTTCGTGAGGAGGCAATTGCTTGCTTTATTTTACGTGCAAGCATCACGTGGATAAATATATGTTGTAGGCTCAGAGAGCACAAACAAGGGAAGAAGACGATATGATAAGAATAAGCCGGTATGGAACCGATGGAACCGTTGGAACCGATGTGAGAAAAGTGATTATGTGGTTTAAAGCTTGAATAAGTGCGAAAAAGGGAAAGAAAGATGATGAGAAGGAATAGTGAGCTGAATGCTTATCTAATGTTAAGAGATGAAGTAAGGCGCTAAAAAGTAACGGAATAAAAAAAAAATATATAAGAATCAAAAAATAATTAATTTAGAAGTAGTCTCAAACGAGAATAGACGGGCTAGAATGCTTCCGCTTACTCCTCATTTTCTCCTCTCACAATAGTCGTGGAGATAAGAAAAGATAGGGGAGAAATTTGAAGGATTTAGAATTCAGGAAATTCAGGATTAACTACCCCACCTAGGATGAAAGGGGAGAGAGCAGACTATTAAATGGATTAAATTTATATACTTAGTTTATCTAAATATTTGATTTATTTACATACTGTATTTATTTACATACTAGGTTTATTTACATACTAGGTTTATTTACTTACTTGATACTTACTGATTTACTTACTGACTCACTTACTTACTTGATACTTACTGATTTACTTACTCATTTATTTACCGATTGATTTACTGATTGATTTACTGATGGATTTATTGATTGATTTACTAATTCATTAATTATTTCTCGGGTATACATTACCCATAACACAGGCAAATAAGATCAACTAGAATAACATGGAAATGAAGCAACAAAGGATTCCGAGTAAACGAGACAAATGCATTTAATTACAGAAACAAGACTAAAGAGAAGTAAACAGACTGGTCTCCAAGTTCAGATTCCGCGGATCCTATTCGTAGTAACAGCCATCTTATCGTCAACCTTGTTGACCTTCTCACTGATCTCATTGAGCCCTCTATTCTGGGACTCGATCTCCTTGGCAATGATGTTGGCTTTGGAATGCAAATTCGAAGCCATCTTATGCGCCTCATCAATATTTTTACTGTACTCCACCTCCATTCTTTCGTCCTCCTCATCGTGGTCATCGGTCAAATACTTGGATGCTGCCTTCACTCTCTGCTCATAGTCCTCTTTATCCCTAAGTTCGGAATGTGCAGCATCTGGATCCGGTCCTTCTCCATCCATCTCACTCAGAATGGCCCTTTGTGACTTGTGTAGCTTGCCATTCAACTGCGAATCCCGCTCTCTATCTGCCTGACGCTCCATAAGGAATTTCCTCTCGGCAGCTTTTTTTCTCGAGTTACGTGTGAACGGATTGCTGGCCTTGATGTGGAACAATCCACGATTGTAATGTTCAAGCTCCTTGACATGGTCATCCAAAAACCGCTGCTGCGTATCCATTAAGTTCACACCCCTCTCCATTTGATACATCTTCTCTCTCTGGGCCCCTAACGTGCCCATAGTGTTTGTGGCACTGTCATCAGCCTCTCTAAGATTTCTTAGGATGTTTCCAGACGACTGCACTGTGGCCTGGCGCACATCCTTGGTCTGTCTCACAATTCGGTTCACCTCCTCCTCTTCCGAGTCGTACTCTTCGTCATTATGCTCCTGGGACTCTTTCTGGGCCTCCAAATAAGGTTTATACGTCTGTGACTGTGCACCGCTGTCCGCATTTGGATACTTGTTAAAATCAGTTTCCACTGTCTGTGCATCTGACTCCTGCTGTGCGTACGGATCGTACGGTTTCTGCCCATTTTCCTCTTTTTTTTGCACTTGCTGCAGTTTCTGCTGCTGCTGATGATGGCTGTGCTGCCCTGAAACGCTGGCGGCCTCTGGTTCACCACCCTTGCCAGATTCTGGGCCATACGGGTCGTACTTCGCAGAATTTGGACCATCCATCCCTTCTCTCCTCGTTCCGTAACTCGACTGTGTCGGAGGGCTATACGAGCCGGAGGATGATGAATGCGAGCCGCCGGCACGCCCAGCATCTAAAGCGGGTGCCGAGTATGATGCCACACCTGCACTTTGTGAGGAATATGGATGCGAGTAGTTGTTAGCAGTGGAAGGCCGAGTATTATCATTATTTGAGTGATGACCGTATCCACTACGCTGATTCCCATACTGGTCTGAGTGTGCTCCCTGGTTCCTGTATCCCCCATTTGTGTTGCCTGCCCCGTATCCGGCATTTTGCCCTTCACTTGACACGTATCTGTTTTGCTGGCGGTAAGAAGAGCCCGGCTCAGAACCGGAATACGTCCCGGATGAGTCTCCAGAGTACTCATCCGCACCATTTCTACGAATACGGGGGGCCAACTCTTTCTTTCCACGTGCCTGCTGCTGGGCATAGCTCGAGAACTGTCCAAATTTAAACTTCCTCTGCATTGTTTTATCGTTATCTTGCTTTAATACCACTCCGTTCCTTTCCAACATGTCTTTCTCCTGCTCCCTCGTCATGTCCCTGGAGCCTTTAAAGAAATGCTTGAGTCCCATGTTTCAAAGCAACTGTTTATATGTATGTACTCTTATTTATACGCCTGTATATGCTTGCGTAACTGCCAGATCAGTAAATAAATATGCTTATCTAGAATTCTAATGAAAGGCAACTAACTAGCCGCAACCAATTTATGGATAATCGCACTAAATTTGGCCGACCGCTCACCTGTTAACTGTCTGTTTGATTAATATGAAAATTCCTCAAATCTTGCAATTATGTTGCAAGCACGAATTATATATGAAAGGTAGATTGTAGTAGAGAATGTAGGAGAAACATTGGAGAATGTTCTGAAAAAGTATCTATGGGTCTCCGATAAAGGTAAATTTATTTATTTCACTTTTTGATTTTATTTAGGGAAAAAATCTGGGAATAATAAGGAGGGGGAAAAAATGAGTGCGTAGAATAAGATTACGGGAGAAAATAAAGATCAGCTTAGAGGGACTTTTATACGAGGCACCTATACACCAAATTTGACAGCTCATCGAGCTGGCTTATGCTAATTAACAGGGGAGAGGTTAAAGTTATCTAAGTTCAGCATTTGACGTATTACCCGTCAGAGAACTATATTACTGCTGTATAAATCATTAAAAGTGGTAAATAGCAATTCCTTTTTTTGTGAATATATTGCCTTTAAAAGTTGGTAAAAATGGCAATCATCATTCTCTCGAGGATCATTTCTGTTAACCTTTCTAGGGTAGAGTAACGGATGCAAGTAATTCCATTCATTCATTTATCTTTTAGGGAAGTCAAGCGAATTCTGCCAAAAAAAAAAAAAAAAATCCGAAAATCTCCAGGCACCAATTTGAATAGCTGATTTTCATATCATTTATATTACAATGCTGTCACAAATTATGGCGTGTAAATGCTCCTATTTGACATATAAGATCCACTCTACTGCAGAATAAAGTGACAGATCATAGAGAGGAGGCAATCTTCAAAATAAGCGTTTTCTACACATCGGATATCAGGAGGAGAAGGCTTCTAGAATTGATGAATCGATCAAATCGATCATTAATACCGAAGAGGTCCTCCATAGCCTCTGAAAGACCAAGTTCATTGCTCAAACGTAAGTATAAATGCTTTATGACCCAATTGGCATGCAACAAAAAAGGGTTCGATGACTAACTGGTAGATCCATCTGCTATATTAGCGAGAGTTGCACTACATCAAAAGTCGGCCGCAGTTATAGAAAGGAAAGTTGCAGACAATACTAGTGATTCAAGTCATGATGAGGGCGATGATCAGATTGGATCCTGTTTTACATCCAGGTTCCCACTCTATGGGCTGGACTGGACGGATCTCGGTGAAAGTGGGCCTGGAACTGCGAGAATTGCAACAAGTTCGTACAGAGAAGATTACAAGAATTATATCGAAGTAATACATGGAATGCCACTTTTTGCTGAGACACCGGGTAATGGCAATAATGGTGCAGACTACAAGAATAAGGCGAATATTACAGCGTGGAAATTTGATAAAGTGGCATCTGCTGCTGTCCGGTATCCAGTTACTCGTCTTCAATGGGATCCATCGATGAGATATAAAGCAGGATTTAGCATTGACCGACTTGCAACCACATCTGAATGTCTCCGGATATATGAGTATGAGACTGAGGCTGAGGGTATGGGAAATAATACAATTACCGAAAATAGCGGGAACAGATACGAAAACAACGGAGAGTTCAAGACGTACGGAAACCTCACAGAGAAATTGTGTCTTTCGAACTCCAAAACCAAAGATTTCAACCGGATGGCACCACTCACGTCGTTTGACTGGAATCTAGTGGATCCAAGATTGATAATAACGTGCTCTATAGACACAACATGCACACTATGGGATGTCAACAGGGGCTCTGGAGTGACAAAAGCTCAACTTATTGCTCATGACAACGAAGTGTACGATGTGAAATTCATATCTGGCGAGAAGAATATATTTGTCAGCACTTCAAAGGATGGATCTGTTCGTCTTTTCGATCTCAGAGATCTCGAACACTCAACAATTGTCTTTGAGGAGTCGCCAGCGACAAACGATCTACATACTACAACATCGGTCTCCGAGACAGCCAGCCATCCACTGGTACGATTAGCTCCATCACACTACGATGCAGATCATATAGCTGTACTGGAAGCAAACAGCAGTCAGATAATTATCTTAGACCTGAGGTACCCAGGTCAGCCATTAACAACTTTAAACAGTCATAAGGCGGCTGTGAACTCAATTCAATGGCATCCAAGAAAAAACTTGCTTGCCAGTGGATCTGATGATTCTGAAGTTTTGATATGGGACATGGACAGGTTGAGCGACTATAAGCCTCACGCAATTCGACGTGCTAACAAGTCAATCGACCCAATTATTCCTGTTGCTGGTTATAATGCTGGAGTTGAGGTCAATAACATCTGTTGGGATCCAAGTGGAGATTGGGTTGCACAATTAGGCGGGAAGAAAATACAGGCTGTCAAGAATGAGATCTGATTGCCTGGACTATGTATTTTTAATCAGGGTCCATGTTGATGGCTTTCCAACGTGTAATATTCTGGAAAAATTGTTAAATATTAATGAATGTGCTTTAGTTTGATTTAGAGTTGGGTGCTTACGTAGTTATGCAGTATTATTTTGGTATTATTAAAACGATAGCTAAACTTTTCTTATTTTGTTTGTAACATGTTACTGATGGGGGTTCTAGAATATGCTGGAGTTACAGTATTATTCATGTACACTTATTTCACAGTGACTGGAAGTATTTCTTAAATATAATCTTGTTGATTAAGATAAGCGTGCAAATGTTTACATTAAACACTAGAAATAAAGGCACTACAACTCTTTAAACACTACTATTACATCATCGAACCTATTATCAATACACTTCCAAAGATATAAAACTGCTTGTTAATTTGTATTAGATGTACTAACATTGACTAACTGGCAACGACCATAACCAAAAAATTTTATATACCATAAAAAATAATTATATTTATTTATGCTCCTAAGATAAGATCATATTTTCCATAGAATGTAACATATGATCAGCACATGCACTCAGTTGGAACACCTGCACTTTTTTTCTGTTGTGTAATCACCTTTATCATCTGAGCAGCATGTGCAATTATTAGCACATGAACATTTGCTTTTCTTGCATGTGCATTTGCCTTCTGGGCAAGAGCACTGTTGTGTTTCTATACATTTGCATTCCTTCGTTTTGCAAACACATTTTTCTTCTGAACAGGCACACTTTCCTTTTGGGCAAACACACTTATTTTCTTCAATGCATTTGCACTCATTTAAATCTGAGGTAGGGCATGAACATTCGTTTGGAGGACAGATGCAAACCTTTTCGTTTTTCTTGGAACTCATCATTTTGTAATATATAACGTTAATAATATGATTTTTTATTGATACTAATAGTAAGCTAATAATATTTTTGGATTACTGATACGAAATGGTTCTTACAGAAGAAACATCCATCTTTAAATACGAATCCCGAAAATGTGATCCGAGCGAAAAAAACTCATAGAGTACTAAATTGAGAAATTTATGCCAAGAAGAAATTCTTTCAGGCGGAAATGCCTCATAGGAAAGATGAAAAGTTCAAGCATGCCAATTTCTGGTATTGATAAGAAAAAAGAAACAATCCAATGAGCGAAATTGGCCCAGCAGATAAGGAGCAGAGACTTTAAAGAATGACTGAGTGGATTTGTGGAAGGCTAAAGAATATATTAATAGAACACACTAGAAGCACTCAGAAAATCACTATAGTCCTTTTTCAGGCGGAATTCACTCATTTAATTGTTGAAATAACCCAGTTGCATACTGCACTTATTAAATGTCAATCTTCAATGTTCGAGGTATTTTTGCCAAATATAGGTGTCAGTGAAAGTCTTTTAATTACAATTTTCCTTAGTCAGATTCGGCTTTACTAATGGTGATGCTAAATAGAGGAGGTACTTCCAGATTTCAAAATAATATTAAAAAATAACAGGGGCAGTCAGAGTTAAAGATGTTGGAATAATCAATTTAGATTAAAAGTTAAAGGCATAGATTGATTTCTTTTAGGTCGGCTAAGAAAAGTTTAGGTATTAGGTAAGAGTTTCATCGGGTGAAGACGATTTCAATAATTACAAAACCGGAAGGATGCAAACAACTGGGTGGATCTGTGTTGATTACATAAACATCCTTTTGTTAAGAGCAAGTTAATTTTGACCAGCTTGCACTAAGCAGCTGTGATTTGTGTACTTTTAATGCTGACAAAAACATGTATGATGAAAAAAAGAGAGGGAAATCAGACTTCTCAAAGATTTCTCAAAGCGGCAAAAACAAGGAGAAGACAAAAAAAATTATGAAGGGATCTTTAAAAAAAGTAGAACTGAAAATCTGTTTATTTTAGTTTGATTTCAACATGAAGCTTCTTGAAATCCTCTCTTTTTTCAGGTAACGTCCCAAATATTTCAGAGTTTAGAAGCACAAAAGAACTCAAGTATGAATTTAAAATCCGAAGCTTTGTTGAATTACTTCAACTCCCTGTCGGTTGCCGAAAGTTCGGCCCCGGGAACAGATAAGCCCCTGCCAAATGGTAAGATTGAGCAGGTCTTCAGTTGAAAGAAGATTTCCGATCTTGAGGGAAATGCCGATGCAACCAGTACCGGGAACTTTCTCACGATTGAAGTCCTGGAAGAAGAACTGTCTGATGTTGAAAGCATCAAGTCCAACAAAGCCATTCTGAGATTTAATCCAAAGAGATTCCATAAACTCGAGTCTAAGTCATTAGTGTTTCATCCATTTGTCATCGCAAGACAAAAATCCATGGGGAGCGAAGGCCTGGTCCCGTTATCGCCAAAGGACCTTCGTGACAATTCAAGTGTCACAATTGTAACCCCTGCCATCATCTATGCTGTAAAAGTGTTGGTTGGCATTAGAGTTCGCACTGATGAAAGCAGGGCCAGCATCAGTTGGAAGAAAGAGATAGTGTAGGCTTTTTCAGTTTGCTCGAACACGCAATTCGCACGAGAGTTCTTGGAGTCCTTGAACGAAGAGCCAGATGTATTGGATAAGTTCGAGCAGGTTCTTCCAGCGCCAGAGCATGAGTTGCCAGATGAGCCAGCCGAACAACAGCAAAAGAACGCCAGTATTGAATTACTGTACGACAATTTTCTTTATTCACCAAACACGAATGCGGACATGGACACGTCCAGGGAATGGGAATGCAACTACTGCAACGACAAGGTCTTATCAGAGTCTGAGTCGAGAATTGCGGAGCTCTCATCAACTGAATCAGAGCCAGAGATGGAGCAAAAGCCAGATATGAAGTTAAAAATTGAGGCAGAGGCCGAACAAGAGTTGGAACAAGAGAGGGAACAAGAAGTCGAACAAGAGAAAGAACAAGAACCGGAGTAAGAAGTTGAACAAGGCCCAGCGCTAGAGCCAGAGTAAAAACAACAGGAAGGCTCTCTCTTGGAAGAAACCACCCTAGTCCAATCAATATTGACCTACATTCCAGAAAAAAACAAGAGCGAATCAGAGACTTTAGTCTGTCTAGAACCAGTGCCATCACCAGAACCAGTGCCAGAATTAGTAGTGGACCAACAATGGTATCCACCACCGCGTGAAGATATATACTCAGAGCTATTTGGAACAAACGAGCCAGAGGCAGTTATTAACGAGAGAGGTAGAATACTCAGATTTCACCTGGGGTTTATTTATAGAATGCAGCTCAGGATCTTCAAGAACATCAAATTCCGAGGCCATCCCGAAGATATAGATCCAACACCATTCCCCTCTTTGAGACATGCTATTAATTCACTAAACATCGATAGCTTAAAGCACATAGTGGCACCACCCGCCTACATTGTACCATTTTTGCGCCACCCAGCCGAAAATATTGACCCGGATACTTTCAACGAGTGGTTCAGTGACATTGAGCCACTAATTACCGGACAATCTCACGAGGGGCCAGAACACTGCCCACAGATTGACATCGATGAAAGAAAGGAAATGGTTAAAGCTTATCATTATGATCTTTTCCAGAAAGGAGTGCAGAAAGGTAGATTCATCCGTGATATGTTCAAGAGGCAGTCCTCGACTGGAAACCCATTTCAGAGGCTCAAGGCCAAGTACAAGAAGTTCCTCTGGGACTTCAAAGGGTTGCCCGTCACAGAGGATAGCAGTGACCAGTACATGGCCTATGTGGGACAGTTGCACAAGCTATTTTACCAAACGGGAATCAACATGTTTATTGACGACAGTCTTGTTGATGAAGCGGTGAAGCAAAGATGGAATGCCAAACACAAGCACTGGTACAAAAGAAAGGCATCACACTGGAAAGCAAAGGCAGAGAGAAAGTACAAGGTGATAAGATTATTTAAAGAGGAACGTCTCTGGATCAAGAAGTGGAGGCAAAAGCAGATCGAGAGGTTGATCGAGGAAAACAAGATGTCGAAATGGAAATACGCCGAGAGGGAGTTGAAGTACTCGAAGAAGCCTCACTAGAGTAGCAAAAAACGCAAACAAATTGGCAGACTGCGGGAAGCTGAGAGAGCAAACAGTTTCCATGATCTAGACAACTTGGAACTGAATAGGATAGTGAGAGGGTATTACTGAGAGCAAGGAGACATTTTGAATAGGGATGGGGGAACCGGTCCTTAAAGGGAAGAAAGACAATGGTCATATCAACAAAATGGAAGCGATACTGGAGTAGGCTGAAGAATGCGTAAGTAAACAAAGAGGATAAACTTTACTAACATGAATTTGATCTTTGATCTGAGCTCGACAAGCGACGGCGCTAGATTTATGGTTGCAGGTTTTTTAAAAAAAGACAAAATAAAAAATCAAAAAAGTTTACAGCTATTAGTTTTGAAACCTGCCCTGAGTTTAACGTTCTGATACCTATGGAACAACGGGCTCCAGTAATGGGATAGCTATCCCAGCTGTGCCTTTGCTACTGTTCCTGTAAGATCAGTAGAGCTTAAGAGTGACACTGTCTCCAGAAAGATGTCTTAGCGGCTACAGGGTAGTTATACCATTACGGACAGCTGGAGGCAAATTAGAGTTGCAGCACTGAGTTCTATTGTAATATGCAAGGATCAAAGATTGATGAAAAAGGCGTGAGTGGAAACTTGAGAACGCAGGAATGTATGAATTTGCCCGACCCACGATGAATCCGAACAATTGGCAAAACTTAACCTTAAAATTCTCACTAATAGCTTATCCGCAAGGATTGCTTGATAAGTATCTCGGCATCTGGGCTTACAGCCGGCTTTTTACTTACCGACTAATCAGAACATGGCGATACATGAACGAAATATAAACTGGCGCGAAATATTATTAAGGACAAGACCATCTGGACGCCCATTGCTAATACTATATAATGAATAATAACACAATAGTTCTTTTCAAGATGTATGATAAACTAAGTGTAGGTAGTGGCATAAATTAAATGATGGGAGATATGTGGGATGTGAAATAAGGACAGATGGATGATAACATGTATGGATGATTTTAAATTAGTGCATATACACCGTGAAATAAAAAAGGACTGCATTTTTAAAATACTAATTTCAGTGAGTGTAGCGAGGTGCACTATATAGAATTCATAATATTTGAATATTCGAGGTAGAGCGATACTCTGAAAATTACAGAGTTTACGTACTTCCTTTCATCTTTTCGTCTACACACAACAACTATTTTAGAGATTGGAGTGCTGATTATTTTCATCCAAGCTGATGAGGTAATTGGATATGTTTTCGCTATTATTTTTAGAGTGCATATATGTTTTTGTGACATGTGGTCAGTGAATAAAATCAAACTTATACGATCCCCCTGAGAAGCAGTCGGTATCTTTTATAGAAGAGTCAACAATTCTCGTCTAAGTCTCCACCCTGTGAGCCTCGATTTTGGAAGAGTCAGCTGGGGGAAAAAAAACCCTTGCTCGCTTCAGCAGATTTTTTTTCCCAAAGGGAAGTCATATTCACCGCAGTCATAAAAAAGTTGACTTCGGACGCAAGGAGTGTGACTGCAGCCTCGCAGAAGTCGTGTTATCGCTCGAAACGGGAAATTGCTTCCTGCTTTTCCCCAGAATCAATGAAACGGGTGAGTAGATAACAAATATTTTTCACTTACACTCTAGATTGATAAATATACTTTTTCAAGGGGATCCGGTACACAGAAAGTATAAAAAGAACGGTAATTCGTAACGTTAAATTGACAGACATTTTCCTGTCGAAGCATTGTGCAGCTGTTCCTCTTTTTCAGTTCTTTCTGTTTGAAACTCCTGTGTAACCACTGCCAGATTATTTAAGCCGAATCAAGGACAGCAGGCGATCTGTTTAAGTTTCTTGTTTTTACTAGATTCTGCCAGTGAGAAATTATCTAGCTCCGAACAGTAAGTGAATGCTATTTTTTTTTTAGGGCCACTGCAGTAAGAGGCAGATCCGAATTTCATATCTGAGAAAAAAATTAGGAATTTACTATTGTCCGGCAAGTTCCAACCAGATATCGCGATTGACTGGGGAAGGATTTCATTTATGATCAAATACTCAGGCAGGTACTTAAAATATTGCTAATTTAAACTAAAACAGGTTCTAATTTCGTGAATTTAGATGGGTCATGCTTTACATAAGTATGCAGTGTCTCAAATATTTCAGCCACATTTACTAACCTGAGACCAAGTATCAATTGTGCCAGATGTTAAGAATTATTCAGAGTACAGCCAGATCTGCGGCTAGCAGACAATTGCTAAGATCCACAGCCACGTGTTCTTATAGAAGCATTCTTTTAAGAACTAGTGGTGCGAAATTTTCAACATCAATACCAAGAGGTGGTGAGACGGCCAATATTTCAACTGCAGATTACGATGCTTCATGCTTTTCAAGCAAGGTTGGCTTGAAAGATCTAGATTCGTTCCCAAGAAGACATCTTGGATCAAATCCTAGTCAGGTGGAGAAGATGTTGAAGGTGGTTGGATCTCCAGATATCGAAACTTTCATCTCTAAAGCTATTCCAAAGAATGTTCTTGTGAAAAGAAGTCTTGATATAGAGCCAAAAGGGGGACTTTCTGAAAGTGCAATGCTTAAGAGACTGAAGAAGATTGCTTCCAAAAACAAAGTGCTCCGTTCATACATCGGAAAAGGATATTATGGAACACACATGCCAGCAGTGATTCAAAGAAACATGATGGAGAACCCGGCATGGTACACTTCGTACACACCATACCAGGCAGAGGTTTCCCAGGGTCGTCTTGAGGCCCTTTTGAACTTTCAGACGATGATATGCGATCTTACGGGTCTTCCTATTGCAAACTCGTCCTTGCTTGATGAAGGTACAGCAGGCGCTGAGGCCATGATTATGAGTTATCATCAGTTCCATGGCAGAAAAGATACATTCATCATCGATAAGAATATTCATGAACAGACGCTTGCAGTAATCCGCTCCAGAGCTAATACGCTTGGAATAAAGCTAGTGCTAACGGACTTACTCTCATCAGAAGGTATTGAGGTTGTGGAAAAGGGTGGAAAAAACGTTTGTGGTGTGCTTGTTTCGTATCCAGGGGATGATGGCAGTATTCCATCGTTGAAATCGCTCAACAGGATTTCAGACACAATTCATAAAACCAAAGGTTTGTTTGTTGTTGATGCAGACATCCTTGCATTGACACTTCTCAAGGCACCAGCAACTTTTGGAGCAGATATTGCTCTAGGTTCTGCCCAAAGATTTGGTGTTCCGATGGGCTTTGGTGGTCCGTATGCTGCATTTTTGGCCGTTAAAGATTCGTTAAAAAGAAAGATGCCGGGAAGATTGGTCGGTGTCTCTAAAGATAGACTCGGCAATCCGGCTTTGAGACTTGCTCTTCAAACCAGAGAGCAGCATATCAGAAGAGAGAAGGCCACCTCTAACATCTGCACTGCCCAGGCACTTTTGGCCAACGTTGCATCTTCTTATGCCGTGTATCATGGTCCAGAAGGCTTGAAAAGCATTGCTGCTCGAGTTTACGGCCTAACGGCAGTTCTCGCCGACCGAATCAGGCAGAAAACGGGTCACAAGATCTTGAACGGCTCGGCAGCCTTCTTTGACACTTTGCGAGTCGAACTTTCGGGCGAGACGGCCACCCAGTTCATGGATAGGGCTGTGAAGGACTTTGGAATCAACGTTTTTAAAGTTGACGACAAGACTATTCAGCTGTCTTTGGACGAGACAGTCACGCAGAAGGATTTGGAAGATTTGGTGGAGCTTTTCACTGGAGAAAAGACCGATCTTTCATCCATCGACAGCCTACCAACAATTTCGAGAGAGTTGCTAAGAGATGACGAAATCTTGACAAACCCAGTCTTTCACAAGCATCATTCAGAGACGGCAATGCTGAGATACCTATACTCCCTTTCTGAAAAGGACATTGCTCTCACCACGTCGATGATCAGTTTGGGATCCTGCACTATGAAACTTAACGGAACCATCGAGATGATGCCAATCACGTGGCCAGAATTTTCTTCCTTGCACCCGTTTGTTCCCCGGGACCAGGCTCAGGGATACATGCAGTTGATTTCTGAGCTTGAGCACGATCTTGAGCAGATTACCGGCTTCAGCAAGACAACCTTGATGCCAAATTCTGGAGCCCAAGGTGAGTACACGGGTCTTTCTGTGATCCGTGCATACCACCACTCCAGAAACGACACCAAGAGAAACGTCGTTTTGATTCCTGTCAGTGCCCATGGTACGAACCCAGCCTCTGCCGCTATGGCTGGTTTCAAGGTTGTTCCGGTCAAATGCCTTGAGAACGGAAGTTTGAATATGGAAGATATGGAGAAGCAGGCACACAAGCATGCGGACAACCTTGCGGCCTTCATGATCACGTACCCAACGACATTCGGACTCTTTGAGCCTGGAATCAGGACTGCAATCGACATTGTCCACAAATACGGGGGTCTCGTGTACATGGATGGTGCAAACATGAATGCCCAAGTTGGTCTAACGTCGCCATCCGATTTGGGTGCCGATCTCTGCCACTTGAACCTCCACAAGACTTTCTGCATACCACACGGAGGTGGTGGACCTGGTGTTGGACCAATATGTGTTTCAGAGAAGTTGGCACCATTTCTACCAAAGCATCCCTTGGCAGAGACCTCTAACCATAGTGTAAAGACTGCCATTCAGCCGGTGGCATCTGCTCCATTTGGCTCTGCTTCCATCTTGCCAATCTCGTACGCGTACATCAAGATGATGGGTGGAAACAACATTCCGTACTCGTCCGTCATGGCCATCCTGAACGCCAACTATATGCTTTACAGGCTCAAGGATGCGTACAAGATCATGTTTATTGGAGGCTCCAAGGACTGCGACTTCCACTACAGTGGTCACGAGTTCATCATCGACTTGAGACCTTTCAAGAAAGTGCACATTGAGGCTTTGGACGTCGCCAAAAGACTACAGGATTACGGCTTTCACGCACCAACTATGGCCTTCCCTATTGCAGACACTTTGATGGTGGAACCAACCGAATCGGAGAATAAGGAGGAGTTGGACCGGTTTGTGGATGCAATGCTTGGCATTAGAGAGGAGATCCGGGCAGTGGAAGAGGGAAAGTCGGAGGGACTAGTTTTGAAGAATTCACCTCACCCAATAGAGGATCTGCTACAGGATGATTCCGTTTGGGGAAAGCGTGGATACACCAGGGAGCAGGCTGCCTACCCGTTGCCATACTTGAAGAACTTCAAGACATGGCCTACAGTTGCTAGAATTGATGATGTCTACGGTGACACTCATCTTCTTTGCACGTGTCCTCCGGTGTCGTCTTATGAGGAGTGAGTGAGACACTAGTTGGAGCAAGAAGGTAAATAAACGAATAGAATATTTTTAGATAAAGTAATAAGTGATGAGAAGAAATGAGAAGTAAGAAGTAATGTGCAGAAATGAGGAGTAAAGAGATGTAATGTGAGATAATGTGAAGAAATGAGAAGTAATGAGAAATAATGAAGAGTAACAAGGAGTAATGTGAAGTAATAACAAGAGATGAGATGTAAGGAGAAGTGATACAAGAGTTACTACAAAATAACCGAATAACTACATACACACCCGCTGGAGTACCTCAAACACATAGTACGTTTAGTAACGATGAAAATCTTAATAAATAAATAAATAAGTTTCTGGCGAAGCGAGTATTTCTGGTTATAATTCTTTTACCGCAGAGTCTGGCGTGTGAATAAGCTATGACAGACCTGCTTGCTGTTTTAAGGCACTGCATAGATGCTCAACGGTCAACTTCACCAAACACCAAATCCATAGTACCGATTATGGCAACAGCATCCGGAAGCAAGTAGCCTCTGGCAATATGATCAAATGCACCCAAGTTGGCGAAACCAGGAGTCCTGATCTTGCACTTATAAGGTCTCTCAGAGCCATCACTGATCACATAGACACCCATCTCACCCTTTGGAGCTTCAATTGCAGTGTAAGTTTCTCCCGGAGGAACCTGGTAACCCTTTGTGAACAACAAGAAGTGGTGGATCAAGGCCTCCATATTGTTCTTCATCAACTCCCTAGGAGGTGGTGAAATCTTGAAGTCCTCAACCTTGACCGGTCCTGCAGGCATCTCGTTTATACACTGCTCGATGATTCTAAGCGACTCCCGGAACTCCACCATCCTGATCAAGTATCTGTCGTAACAGTCTCCCTTGGTTCCCACAGCTATATCAAAATTCATGCGGTCGTATGCATCGTATGGCTGTGCTTTCCTGATATCGTATGGAATACCAGATCCTCTAAGCATAACTCCGGATAATCCATATGCCAGAGCGTCCTCTGCAGAAAGAACGCCGATGTCCACAGTTCTCTGCTTCCAAATACGGTTATCCGTGAGCAATTCCTCCGTCTCATCTAACCTATCTCCAAACTGAGTCGCCCACATGTAGATATCGTCCAAGAGACCAATTGGCAGGTCCTTGGCAACACCACCAGGTCTGACGTAGGCCGAGTGCATCCTTGCACCGCTGACACGCTCGTAGAACTCCATCAACTTCTCACGCTCCTCGAAACCCCACAAGAAGGGGGTCAAGGCACCAACATCCATCGCATGCGACAAAATCGACATCAAGTGGTTCAAAATACGCGTTATCTCTCCGAAAAGCGTACGGATGTACTTGCCCCTGATGGGCACCTCGATGTTGAGCAACTTCTCGACGGCCAAACTGAACACCTCCTCGTTTGTCATCATGGAACAGTAATCCAAACGGTCAAAGTATGGGAGTGCCTGCATATAAGTTCTCGACTCAATAAGCTTTTCCGTTCCTCTGTGCAACAAACCAACATGGGGATCTGCTCTCACGATTTCCTCACCATGAAGCTCCAAGATCATTCTCAACACTCCGTGGGCAGCTGGATGCTGTGGGCCGAAGTTCAACGTGAAATGTCTAATTTTCTTCTTTCTCACTGAGTATTCCGGGGAGTCGGCATTGTACAAATTCCACGTGTCCAACTTTGCCGCGCTGTCTATGAACTGCGAGTAGTTGCCCATTGCAGAGTTCACTTCAACGTCAATTTTAGGAGAAAATGCTCCATTGGCCTCGCTTGGGTCTGGAAGCTCATCGTAGAAATTTCCTCTTTTCTTGATCACGTAAAAATCGTTATCGTCACTCTTCTGCTCAATATGGTGAAGATGTGTTCCCGGTGGCGCCTGCTCCTGAAAAGCATGCCTCGTAGTCGATAATGCCCTGTATGATTGCCTGCCTATGTGGGAGCTCAGTCTGGAGAGTGAGGGCTTGCATTTAAGTATGGACAACATGGTATAGTAATCAATTCACCAAAACAATATCCAATGTGTCAAATTTTCAAGACAATATCTAATGTATCAAATTTCCAGATGATGGCCAAATGTAATACAATGCCTGTTCCTTCAATAACTTGTTTTCTGCCTCACCTGATCGTATGTTAAAGATGCAGTAGAATAAATGATATCAGTTGCTATCCGAACGATATTTGAATGTAATTAAATTATCACGAAATCTAGTTTCTGTTATGCAAGCACGTCCAACTTCACAAATAGGGCGACTTGATAATGCAGATTGTTCCGAACGGGAAATTGTGGTAATTTAAATTTGAATCGTAGAGGAGTTTTTTGATATCGTGCTGTATGTGTTTACTACGCTCGCTTAAGAAAATTAACTTGAGGCAATTGGCTATTTCCGATTTTTTGATTTTTCAACTTTTTTTCTCTGCTTTTGAATGCGGTATTATTCCCCAGTTTTATTTTTATTTTTGGTCAGCCAACACCAGGACGAATAATTCAAATACTCGGAGATAATTTTTTCTTCACAGGAAATCCCAGATTCCCACAAGCAATTGGGTTAAAGGAGTATATATTTTTATGTTAACGGTATTGATACCAACAGATATTCAAACGTATGTTATTTAGCGTGTGCTTGAAAGTAAATATGGAACATGCTTTTTATGTTTAATTCTTGGAATTATGCAATTAAAACTTGTATATGGGTACAGGCACTATTTCTTGACAATGTTTTTTCACGAGAAAAAAATAGAGGTTCAATATTTTTACTCGTACACAATCCCTAAAAAATTGAATCTGCGAAAAGAAAATAAATTCGCAAGAAGTTTATCAACAAAGCAAAACATAATGAGAATGGGACATCTTTTATCAGAAACTGGTATTGTGCTTCTGTTGAGTGGTCTTAAATGTTTTAGAAACGCAACTGCAACGGTGACGTAAAGCTTAAATGCTGGAAAGTATGCATTTTTACATGAAAACTTCGAGAAAATCAAACATGGTAAGCTTTTAACAGCAAAATAATGACTTTAGAGTGTTAAGGTTAGTGTTACCAGATTTATATAGTGTTTCGATATTTATTATAGTATATAATAAAGAGTATGTATAAATGATAGACAAAAGGGAATATCTTCACTTTATATAGATGTAGTTCTCGTATTGATCAGATGATATAACAATACCATCTTCACTTACTTGAACTCCATTGTTCGAGAGCTTCATTGTTTTGACAAATAAAATGAACCTTAGAGGTCTGACTTTCACAAATTGTATCTTATATACATTTGTATCATTTTATATTTATAACTATATGGGCTTTTCATATGATTACATGCATATATATTAAAATAGATATATATCTATAACCAGATTTTCAGCCATATTCTAAAACAATCTTCATTTACTTATCGGTAAGCAGTAGTACTTATGTGAACCGCTTTTTGTAATACATATCCTTTGAGGCAACAAATGCTCTTATTCAATTTATTTGGACGATCCCATTTAGGGCTGTTTGAAATATGCACACTTGACAAAATCATAAATACGGATGTATCAATACAATAAGCAGGTTCATACTACATGTATGACTTGCATTAACTTTAAGAAATGGTGCTTATACTTTTTTGATTTTTTTCATCTTCCTTCAAGAGGGCACACTATTTGAGCTTGCATGATGTAAATTTACAATCAACCGCCACTATAACGACATGTTTTCTGAACGTAACGTAAACTTCAAGTACAGACAAAGTAAATCAAGTTCAGTGAAAACAAAGACGTAGGCATAAGACTAAAAATAAGGCTGCACAAGCGTCAATTCATGTGTTGATTCCTAAGTTATTATTCCAAATTATTACTTCGAAAGGCAACATTAGGGAACAAATTAATTAACATATAAGAACATTGTGTGCAAGAATTATTCTATCCTTACAGTATTTGTGGTATCATAATGATGAAATAATTAAAACGATCTGACTAAGTTGTCAAAAATTTAAACCCTTACAAGATAATTCGTCAGATTATGACAAGGTAAACCTTTTAGAGAAAAAAAAACTGCTCAAAGGAACATGTTCACAGAAATTCTTTAGGGGCAGGCACAAATATAACCAATGATCACATTTGTTAACATTTTCTTGGAACAACATAATAGTTCTAAAATTTCTAAGAAGTTGTTGAGATCAGGGAAAATATGGAACAAGGGAACTGTTTTAAGGAGTGGAAAAAATGCAGAGAAACAATTACATTTTTATAAAGCCATCCGAGCGAAATTTTAAAGAGTATCATTTCTGCTACTTACGTTTGAGGTCTGACGTGTGTATTTTAGTGAATGGTACCCAATCCGACACTAAAGCATTTCAGGAAATTAATTAAGCGATCGATATGTGTTTTTTTTATTTCATTACACTTGAATAATATAAAAATTACCACTACGATTAAAAGAATCCAAGGACTCTACGGGGTATTTTCACTTTGGTCCTGCCGCTGATTTTGGACGGGAAATCAAAGACAAAAATCTTACGATTATAAATAACTTTGTGAAAGTTTATGTACATGGTGATAAGAAATGCAATTATGCAACGGCTAACGGTCACCTATTATTTATGGAAAATATATACAAGCCTGCAATATTAGTGAGGAATAAATTGCTAAACTCCGAACGGATAAAGAAGAGTATGCGGGGCGAGCCAAGAAAAATCCAAGAACTTTTTCTTCGTAATAAAAAGCCGAAATGCTTCTATCATGCCACTCCTCCAAACGGCAAAAATACACTATCCGGATATTTATTACAAATGTACCAATAACATTAGTGCAATATGTCATTTACTTTATTGGCGAAGACTACCGAGAGAACGTAATGATAAGAGGTTGTGATCTTTAAATTAAACATAGTATTGGTGCAGGGACTATGCAAAACTTGAACAAGCAAAAAGGTAAGAGCCCGATGTTTCGTTTGAGGGCGTTTTCCATATTTTGTTAGAACCGTACTTAGTCAGGACGAAGGGGGAAAGAAACTTTTATAAAGGAGATTCAAGAAAAATGTAGTGAATCCACAGATATATGAAAAAGGAAACAAATCGATAAGCAGATATATATCTAATCTGTGTGAAAGATTATATACGGTGAATCCAAGACTCCTGACAACCATCAATGTAATAATTACGTTCTTCAACGGGGCTTGACGTATGTGAAAAAAAAAAGGAGGACGGATGACAATCCCGCCATTAGTTAAACAACAAAAAAAACAAAGACAAAGCTGCAGATCATTTGTACGGGAATATTTCGAAACCGCTCGGTCTTAACAGACAATTTCATAGCTTTCTTTGTATTTGCCTCGGCGCCTATTTTGTACGGGGCCCAGACTATATTGTTTTTATTTTTTACTATTGCATTTTCATATACTCCAGCTGACAATTACACGTTGCCTTCACGACAGATTAACGTAAGAAGATTCTCGTTTATTAAATCTCAGTAATGGATACTTTTCTTTCTTAGTTGATACTAATAAAGTCATGCGAGCACCAGGACATTGCATATTGGTTAGATTTATACACAAAACAGAGAGAAAAACTTGAATAACAGCTTCACAAATTGTGTTTTGGATTTTTGGTATTCACATCTTCGATCTCATTTAATACGTTTGAATTTCTATAATAATTAATCATCATCCAGTGCTTTTTTGATCACAAAAATCATTATTGAATACGAACTGCAATATTGACCATCTTCATTGACAAGTGAACGCACGTAGACAAAAAATAGTCTCTTTATTTGAAAGTCATGTCTGAAGATCAACAACCACTCAAAAGGCAGAAGAGAATGTTTTCATTCTTTCTGTCGAAAGAGGTTCCACCATTACCACTTCCAGAGGAAAGGACCACATTCCCAGAGCATATTTGGGACCCTTTTTCAAGAATGTTTTTTTGGTGGCTTAATCCTATGCTTAAAGTTGGGTACAAGCGAACTCTACGGGCAGAAGATATGTACAAACTTAATGACACGCAGAAAACGGAGGTAATATATCAAAGGTTTTTGAGAATTTTAGAGAATGATGTAAAGGCACATCGGTGCAAGCTGCGTGCGAAGAAGAGTAATGATGAAGACAAGCAAACTAAAGGTCTTTCAAAAGAGGCACATCTCTCTGGTGATAAGGCACATTCTCCTACTTTGAAATTGATAACAGAGGGATCCAGTGGCGATGAAGTTGCAATTATTGGTGAAAAATCTGGGAATCGCAAACATTCAGTGCATTCAGAGCCTACCAAAGATGAAACTCCTGCGGTGCCACCATCTGTCCTCATAAAGGCGATCTTTAAAACGTTCTGGTTTGAATATCTTGTTGGAACCACGGAAATTATGGCCATGAATATTGCCTCTACACTTCTTCCTCTTCTTCAGAAGGCGCTTACTAATTTTGTCGAGGAAAAGGTTGAGGGCATACCGGTGAACATGGGTAAAGGTATCGGCTATGCAATTGGCTGTTGCTTTATGGTGTTATTTATTGGCTTGACAATAAACCATTACTTTTATCATGCGATGATGGTGGGTGCTGAAACAAAAGCCGTTTTAACCAAGGTTATCCTCGAAAAATCATACCGTTTGGATGCCAAAGGACACCATAATTTCCCAACAGGTAAAATCACATCAATTATGAGTACAGATTTGAATAGAATTGATTTGGCAATGTCTTTTATGCCTTTCTTGGTTATTTTTCCGGTTCCAGTGGCAATATGTGTTGCTTTATTGATTATAAACATTGGTGTTTCGTCCTTGGTTGGTATTGCTATTTTTGTTATCAGTACAATTATGCTTGGACTTTCTATCGGTAAATTGATGTACTACAGAGAGAGGGCCAATAAATTTACTGATATGCGTGTCAACCTTACAAAGGAGCTTTTAAAAGACTTCAAGATGATCAAGTTTTACAGCTGGGAGAATTCATATAAAGATAGACTAACGAAAATAAGGGGTAAAGAGATGAGCTTTGTCTTGCTTTTGCAGAACCTTAGGAATATTCTTACTGCCTACGTTATGTGCTTACCAACACTTTCTTCCATGGTGGCCTTTTGTGTTCTTTATGCTATGAGTTCGAAGCGTTCGATCGGTGATATATTCTCTTCGCTTTCTTTGTTTAGTGCGTTGGCCAACCAGTTCTCTATGCTTCCAATGGCTTTGGCTGTTTCGACTGATTTTCTGATGGGTATGAGGAGATGCGCTGCTTTACTTTCTTGTGGTGAGGTCTCATTAGATGGTGACAAACCAGAAGAACTTGGTAGTACAGATCTTGCTTTAAAGGTTGTCAATGGTAACTTTTACTGGCAAATGTTTGGCGCCGCCACAGAGGAAGACCAAAAGAAGAAACATAAACGAAAGGAGAAGTTAGGTGCAAGGCTTCTTCAGAAACTACATTTGAAGAAGAACAAAGAAACCTCTTCATCTGACGAAGATACAGATACAATCAATGGAACTGACTCAATGTCTTCATCCTTTTTAAAGGATCACCCATCTTCAGACTCTGAAGAATCCATTTCTTCAACCACATTTCCCGGTTTGAAGAACTTAAACTTCGAAGTTAAGAAAGGAGAATTCATTGCAGTTACCGGTCATATTGGATCAGGAAAGTCATCACTTTTGAATGCCCTAGCTGGATTTATGGCCAAAGAATCCGGACACGTGTACTGCAATGGCAGTCTTATGCTATGTGGTTCTCCTTGGGTTCAGAATACATCTATTAGGAATAACATTACATTTGGAAGGCCATTTGACAGACAAAAGTACAGCGAGATTGTCGATGCATGTTGCCTTGAGGATGACTTTAAGCTTTTGCCAGGTGGTGATAATACCGAGGTCGGTGAACGTGGTGTGACGCTTTCTGGAGGCCAAAAAGCACGGATCAATTTGGCCAGAGCTGTTTATGCCGATAAGGATATTATCTTGTTGGATGATGTTTTAAGTGCTGTTGATGCCAAGGTGGGAAAGAAGATCATGGAAAGATGTGTGATGGGATTACTTCGAAGTAAAACAAGAATTTTGGCAACACATCAGCTTTCTTTAATTGGATCTGTTGATAGATTGATATTTTTAAATGGGGATGGTACTGTTGATGTTGGAACAATGGAGGAGGTTATGGCAAGAAACGAGGGTCTAGTGAAATTGATGGAATACAGCGGTGAAGAGGAGGAGAAGATGAAAAAGGTGAAGGAAGGCCAAGGTATGGAAGACGAAAACTTCAGTGGTGATGTATTTAAGAAATCTGAAGGTGAAGCCTTAAAAAAATGGCAAACAAGGATAATGAATGATTCAAAGGCATTCAAGATCACAAGAGAGGAAGAAAGAGCCGTGAATAGAATCGATTTTAGTGTTTACAAGAGTTATTTGAAGCTTGGATCCGGCATGTTCAAAAAGAGTTTCATTCCTCTTCTCATTTTGATGATGGTTTTATCCACATTTTGTAGTATCTTTACAAATACATGGCTTTCTTTTTGGACTTCGCACAAGTTTGCAGGCAAAAGCGATCATTTTTACATTGCTATCTATGTTATGTTTGCAATTCTTTCTGTGATATTTCTTGTGCTTGAGTTCTGGATGTTGGTTTATTTCTTCAATACTGCTGCAAGGAGGTTGAACTTAATGGCTATTGGTCGGGTGCTACATACACCAATGTCTTATATTGATACAACACCAATGGGAAGAATCCTTAACCGGTTTACTAAGGATACCGATGTCTGTGATAACGAACTTATTGCACAGTATCGTATGTTTATTAATCCTTTCTGCCAAATTATTGGCACCATGATTTTGTGTATTGTTTACCTTCCATGGTTTGCAATTGCAGTTCCTGGCTTGACATTCGTTTACGTTGGGATTGCCGGATTTTATCAAGCTAGTGCGAGGGAAGTCAAACGTCTTGAAGCCGTGCAAAGATCTTTCGTGTATTCACATTTCAGCGAGTCATTAGGTGGTATGAATACTATCAAGGCGCATGGTGCTTCAAACAGATTTCTTAAGCATATTGATGTCCTTCTTAATAACCAAAACGAGGCATATTTTATTACTATTGTGAACCAGAGATGGCTTTCGGTTAATCTTGATTTGGTGGCCACGGCATTCACATTATTGATCTCATTTCTCTGTTGCTTCAGGGTGTTTAACATTAGCGCTTCGTCTACTGGTTTGCTTTTGACATATGTTCTTAGTATGAGTGGCTTATTGTCTTTAATGCTTCGTGCATTAACCCAGATTGAGAACGAGATGAACTCTGTCGAGAGATTGAATCACTATGCAGTGGATCTTGTTCAAGAACCTGCGTATGAGCTTCCTGAGCGAGACCCATCTCCTGATTGGCCTGAATATGGTGGTATCGTTCTCGAGCACGTTTTTATGAAGTATAGACCAGAGTTGCCATATATATTGAAAGACATCAACTTGGATATCAAGCCTCACCAGAGATACGGATTCTGTGGCCGTACAGGAGCAGGAAAATCAACAATCATGTCATGTCTCTATAGGTTGGTTGAATTCGAAGGCAGAGTAACAATCGATGGTGTGGACATTAGTAAGTTGGGCTTACATAAACTCAGGTCAAAGCTTTGCATCATTCCTCAAGATCCTGTGCTTTTTGCTGGAAGTATTCGTCAGAACCTGGACCCATTTAAGGAGAAGTCAGATGAACTTTTATGGGATGCTTTAAGACGTGCGGGTCTTATTAAAGAGTCCGAACTTGCAGAAGTTAAGGAGCAGCATAAGGAGAAGTCCGATCCTGAGAATGCTCATATGCATAAGTTCCACCTTGAGCAATATGTTGAAGATGATGGAACAAACTTTTCTCTTGGTGAACGGCAGTTGCTTGCGTTGGCAAGAGCACTTGTTCGTCAAAGTCGTATTTTAATTTTGGATGAGGCAACCTCAAGTGTTGATTATGAGACCGATTCCAAAATCCAGCACACGATAGCGACAGAATTCTCGGAATGCACGATTCTATGCATTGCACACCGTTTGAAGACAATTCTCACTTATGATAAAATCGTTGTTATGGATGCCGGGCAAATTAAGGAGTTTGGCAAACCATTGGAGCTTTTCAATGATAAAAGCAGTACCTTCCGTTCTATGTGCGATCAGTCGCATCTAATCGAGAAAGACTTTGAGCTTTCAGTCGATAATTTTTGAACAGAACGGTCAAGGTCGAAAGTTTGTTTTTACTTTGGGTGTATATATCATCTAAAATATATTAACATTATACAGGTATTGATTCTAAACCGTAGGACCTATCTAATGTAATTAAAAAAATTAGTTGCTAGGAAGTAAAAGACCGTATCAAAAAAGAAGGAAAGAAAACACTAATAAAAAACAATTAAGTGAGGAAGCAACACATGCTTAGAAAAGTAGAAATCATCACATAACTGAACAACCAATTAAACATGAGCACATGATCAAGAGGAAACATCCAGTATACCGGGCCATCAAAACAAAAATTTTGGGAAAAGTGAATAACAAAATAATATAGGAAACTAATCAAACCATGCTTTCGTTTTTTCCAAGCAATGGATTTGCGAGAATATTAGAATCTTTTCTTGGCCTTCCCCTGTATCCCCTGGCTGGTCTTATTTTTGAAATGAGATAATCGAACACACGACGGAAATTTGTTCTAACGCAGAACAAATAAATATACCATTCCATCAGGAATATTAAGCCAGCTATCACAAAACCACAGAAAACGGTAAATGGGATATGGCGACCCATGGCCTGAATTAATTGGGCATCACCCAAATGCCAAGATGAACCTTGTGCAATCTTGAAAAACGAGTCTGCTTTACCACTATAATCTGCTGGCAGCAAGACCGTAACTGATGCATCATCAGGAACGCGACCCCAGTTGTAGTGTTCCATGATCACAGAAAGAAATAGTGGCCCTGTAGAAAACATAATAGTGATGTATGGAACAATCCAATTACGGTTATACTTTTGAAGGTTGTTAAAAACTTTAACAAAAAATGGATGACCTGGGACTGCTCCCATTACATCGTTCGAAACGCCATTTGGAGTAGTTTCTCTGACAAACGCTGGAACTGTAAGAAGGGGGTCAAGTTTGCGTTGACAACCATCGTCCAAATCAATGTAAACACCACCATAATGTGCTAAAGCGAAGTATCTGATTGCATCAGCACGCTCTATTGGATATCTGTAACCATCCCAGGTTTTCAAAAACCAAGGGTATTCCTTGGAAATGAAATCCCTTGCCTTATCATCGGTCCAAAGAATGTACTTGTAGTCTGGATGAAGATCTTGACATGCCTTCTGTCCATCTTTCCAGATATCCGGGATGTTTTCGTCCTTGTAAGTCTGATGAATAATTTTTGGAATGATCATAGGCTTTTGAGGAGAATCTTTTGAAGGATTCAAGTCCTCAGAAGTGAACACATGACGATGCCATTTCTGTAACGGCAAGGTCATGAGATCCACTGTGCAATAAATTAGGAACAGTAGTAGAAGCACATGTGCCCAGATAATCACTTTGATGGAAGTTCTCATTATTATTGTGAAATACTGTAATCACCAATGCCAAACTGTTCAATCAAAAAGATAAAAGCTGAGCTAGTACTTGTTAAACGTAGGCTGTATCACAAAAATATTTGTATGTATATATTAACTAGATCAAACCAAGCTTGCAAAAAGTCGAGAATGAGTGACTAATGACTGTACTCTTGTGCAGGTGATGCAAATGCGGATATCTCCCTGAGTAGAAACTGCAAGAAGAGATATCAACGAGTCGCAAGCGAACGAGACGAACAGAAGTTAGATGGCGATACCAAAACAATTGAAGGTCAGGTTCTACCTAGAAAAATTGGCCGAGGTTAAACAAGAACTTATGTGGTAGTTTCGGGGAGGAAATATTTATATAAGATGTGATAATTATGAAGAGAAGCAGAACTGGATAATGAATTTTCGACTAAGGTACCAGGGGATGAACAGAAAAAAAAAAAGAGAAAAAAAAAGGTTGTTTAGCGTGTACGTATTGTTTTCCGCACAAGAAATTAAATACAAGAAAATACCAGAGATCGGGTAACGCGAGTACAATAGTGTTGGCATAAAAGAGTTTAGAGGAGAACAATGCGGGAATAGGAACTTTATTTGTGATAGAAAATTAAGCTCAGCCACAAAGGAAATTTCGAGTGAAGTCATAAAGCAAGCAGATTTCTCAATATAGACATATCCGGGAAGATTACCGAGTAATCAAAAACGTTCAATATTCTGAGTTTCCCCGTATGTTGTTCATCATGCGAATTCGTCCCGGCTGTGCGTTCTGAAGGATGACGACATTTCCTCTCCACTTTTTTTTAAAATGATTTCAACTTAGAAAAACGAATGCTGCTGATTATATTCGACTTAAATTTTTTTTTGACCTGTGCTAAGACAGGCTTCTGCCAAGAATCCGTTTCTATCATCGTAGCATTTTTTTAATATTTATGCTTTTTTTGCCCTTCTGACAAATTAAGCTTTCGGCTTGATTTTTCTTTCCGGGGCGCTTTGTATATATTCCACTATACCCGCTTCATTTCCGAGCGCGTTGGGTCTTCCGTATACTATTGTTAGGCACTAACAAAGCGCTGCTTGAATTTAATTTTTTTTTTTCGGTGAATTTTTTTTTTCGGTTTGTTGCACACAGTGTACGGGTGAATAAAAAAATCTTCCAGGTTTCCTTTTCAAGTAAAGTTTTTGGATACAATCTACGCATTACATTGCCGACCCAGGATTTGTTTCCCAATAAATACTGAAATTCTACCGGAAATTGGCATGTACTTTTCAGTTATGGATTTGACCATACAGTTCAATCTATTTGCCGCAAAGGGATATAACATTATGCATCTCGGCAGACAGGATGTAACAACTCAGAATACATTTCTATTCAAATCCCGATCGACCTGCCTTCCGGGTTGAGAGGCATACTCATCCCCAAAAATAGCTTTAAACGATACTTCCGAGTTCCCTAAACGCTTTCATATCGTCTGCCAACAAATATCACAGAGAAACATTTGAGCTGCCTTAATTTAGTTTTTGTTATCTATATTCTAGCACACCTTCAAAGTATGAGGACGATATCATTGCTTTGAAAACTTTGGTAATCATTCTGTTGTATGTTTATAGATATTCACTCAAAAGCGTTTCTTAAATATTTATCTGTATAACAACTTAAAAACATTTCAAATTGCTCCTCGAAGTTGAAAAATAAGACACCATTTTTCCGCTTTGGGACGCTCCTTGGAGCATTGGCTTTTGTATAGAACTTGTTGTTGGGTGTGGGTGATTTCTATTTTCGGGCGCTTCTATTTTGCTCGCACAATCCAAAGAGCATACTAAAATGTACTATAATCAAGCATTTTTTTTTTTTTTTTTTTTTTTTCATTCTGACTACTGGACAGAACATCAGGAAATACAGCTATGATAAAATAAAAAATTAAAACACAAGAATAAAGTGAACGTTCGATAAATAATCCCTATAGAATGCATCCGAAACCTCTTTGAATACAAGGGGAAAAATAGGGAAATATCTAGTCATTCACAAGAAAGCATGAATAGACAACTAAAATAGCGTTCTGGAATCGGAATACTTCAAGTACCATTTCTTTGTGGCCCTGCGAAACTTCTTTCCCCAGAAAATGAATATGAAGCAACTGAAATTGAAGACAACAGATAGCATGAACATAAGCCATGTAGTCGTCACCAAACCATCTTTGTCCAACCAAGGCTGTATAGCAAACGTGAATCCCATTCCTATCATATTTCTAAAGAAGAGCATAAGGACAAGTCCTTCACTCTGCATTTGTGGATAACAATCTAAAGCGTATGTAATAGTTAAAGCTCCCGCAGAGCCCATTCCAAATCCCATGAATGCCATTCCAAATCCTCCTGGGAGAATCCAGTGAATCTGAGAATTTAAACCAAGTCCATACATCAACAATCCAGCCGAATTTATCACGGCTGGAAGTATCATAAACCATAGCCTAAACTCAGGTTCCAGTATACCTTTATTTCTCCTTGCCATCCAAGCCACAAATTTGTCAGACCAGTTTCCACCCCAAAAGGTGCCAAAGATTGTACCGATGAAACAAGATATATTTGTGTCACCAACGGCGGCCGGTCCAAAATTATAAGGAGCGACTGAAAAGAATTCCGACTGAGTAGTTGCCATCAAAGAGAGCCACATAACCTGAACTCCATACACAAATCCTCCCCACACGAATGCGGGAAGTCCTATTGCCATAAAAGGACGTAGGAAAATCACATACCAAGGTCTTTTGTCGTTATACTTGGTTTCAATAACCTTTAACTTCTCAAGATACGTCCTCTTTTCCACAGTGCATTTTTTTTCATTCGATTCAGCTTCTGTGATGGATTCTGTATAATTCCGCTTTGAATATTCCCCACCATGATTGTTATCTGTAGGTTCAGGGACGATACGTGAGTCACGGCTAATTATTTGTGTTAATATATTTTCTTCATCCCTTTTCTGGTCATCTCTGACAAAAATTGTATCCTCCATGAAAAAAATCTGGAAAGCAAGAATAACTCCAAAGAAGATTGCTAAATACCACATACACCATCTCCATCCTTGAGATTCCACGATATATCCGGCCACCATAGGTCCAAGGTATGATCCGGAATACAATGCGAAAGTAAGTAAGGAAATCCTATGAGCTCTTTCATGCTGGAAAAACACATCAGTTGTCGAGATCTGAACTAAAGAGTCGCATGGAGCACCAGCAAAGCACGTTAAAATGTTGCAGCCATATAGCATGCTGATTGAATGTGCAACACCTCCAATAATGTTTCCACACATTTGACAAATTGTCGCAAAGATATAAACACCTCTTCGTCCAAATTTCATGGCGGTGGGTTGCAAAAAAAGACATCCCACACCCAAGAAACACCAACCAACAGCACTTGTATCGTTTAGCACGCTATAATTTGTGTTGAAATCAACAACCCAGTTATCCCATGCCGGACCCGACCAATTAGTAGCCACTGCAGTTAAGAAAGACCAGATCCAAAGAATACTGAACTGCAAGTTTTTCTTCTTTTGACTCCAACGTAGTGGATCATTTGGGTCATCAGAAGGTTGAGGAATCAAAACTAAATCACTATCTCCATTGTGTTTAACATCCAAGGATTGATCTAAATCAACAAGATGAACTGTTCCTGGAACCCATGTATCCTCAACCTCCTCTTGGATTTCGGCTGTTGTTTTCTCCGGCCTTATGTCACTCATATTGTCAGTACAATCTAACACCGATCAAATGATATCAATTTGGAACAAATACAGCAGCCACTTTTCTTAATCCTGGTGGTCTGGTCATTCTATTAATCACTTGAATTTGAGCATTCCGTTTTCATCATACTGGAATAGCTCCTACTTATATAACTTACATTTCTTCTTTTTGTAATAATGTAATTAACCTTATTTTACAATTGGTGAAACAAAGTACTATTATTGTAGGCTCTTTTTCGCAACTATTAGATACGTCAACAGCTTATCGGCTGTTGTAATAATTTTAGTTAATCGTAATCTGACAAATATTTCGATGATTGCTTATCTATAGTGTCAGAAACGATAAAGAATAGTAAGAAAAAATTTAAAGTTAAATAGATTTGGCTACATTTGGAAGTTCTAAACTGAGGATAGAGGGCACTTGTACAAATCCTGAGCAGGCGGGATCATCATTCAAAAAATTGTTCGGTGTACAGCTTTAATAACATTGCTTAAACAAACTTTGTGTGAACGTCAAAAATATTAATTTTTCCTTCAGAACATCTGTTTGAAATTTTCACGGATACTGCAGCAAATTGAATAAAAAAAGGCTGCAAACATTTCATCCATAAAAAGAAAGTCATTGCTTCTGCAAACTTATCAATTTGACAAATAATACTAATATTTGTGCTTCAAAATAAGATGTTCCATACATATTCTATTAGATAATGAACCTTATAGTAATCATTTATTATGCGCCAAAGAAATGGTACTATCCATCTAGATTCTACTATAGGCATTAATAATCAAAGCCGAAATCCTCTCAGTACCCACAAAAAGCTTACCAACTTTCCCGATTGTATGCGTACGTATCTATCTATATCAATTTGCAATTTTTTGCATTTCCAAATTTCCTCTGACGAGAATAACGCTCTTCTTCTTCTCCTCTTTCAGTTGTAAATATCTAATTACTGCGGCAACCACAAGACTAGAAAATATAGTGGAAAGCATTGCATAACAACCTGGCCTAAATTTCGGGGCGCTACTTGCTTTATAGAAAAGAAGAGGCCACCATGCATTAACTGCACTTGAGAACATATTCATAGAAGCTAAAATGATAGACCTTTCTTCCATATCATTATAACAGAACACATTCACCCATGCAAAAAAGGTAGACTGCCCGGAGAAGCACACACCAGAGAGATAATGTGCCGCAAAAACATAACTTTTTGTCAATGGTTTGAACAACAATAGCATAGTTGAAACAAACATTACTGTCGTAATCCATATAGCAACATGCCAATGATATTTTGCTCCTGTTGCATCGACATAGAGTGATGAGAAAAAGGTGGAAATGATTCCAATAGCATACACACCGATCGGATAGTTGTTTCTCTGGGAAATACTGTACCCTTCAGCCTGTAGCCAAAGTGCAAATAGCGAGTTCGTGACAAAAGCTTCATTCTCTCCAGAGATCGCCCAGAGAAGTGTAAAAAGCCACCAGTGCCATCTTCCAAAAACCCTTTTGAAAACGCCCACGTCTAACTTTGTGGCTGCTTTTAGTGGAAGCCTACTAATCGCAAGATGCCGTTCCTCTGGGGTGAAGAATAGTGTGTTACATCGAACAGGGACATCTGGGAAACAAATAAAACCGTATAACGAAATCGGAATGGTAATGATGAAATCAATAATGAATAACCATCTCCATCCAGCAAGCCCATTGGCCCCATCGAGGCTATTATGTATTGCCGATTGCATAAATCCAGAGAACATGGAACCTATTAATCCTGAACTCGTGAAAACGGCTGACCGTTTTGTTAATTCGCATTCTTTATACCAACTTCCCAAAATAAAATGTGTGCCACTGAACGTAGACGATTCAAATAGTGCTTGAAAAAAACGAATGATACAAAGTTGACGATAGTTCGTAACCTTATACAGACCCAATGTTAGAAGGCCCCAGGAAAACGAGCAGAATGTCAGCCAGTACCTAGGAGCAAATTTAAGTAGTGCTATGTTATTAGGAATCATTCCAATTGTATATCCGACTGTAAAGCATGTGTTAACAGTGTTAAATTCAAAGCCCTGCATGTTTAAATCCTCCTTCATCCCAGAAACATAAGCATTTGCATAGTTTGAACGGTCAAGATAATTAATCCAATAATTTAGACACACAAAGGAAAGAACAAACCAGTCTATCTTGAGTAATAATCGACGCTCTTTCGGATTTTCCGGTCGCTTTCCCCACATAAACTCGCCAACCTTGCCCACAATGCTTCCGATAATCGATCCAAATGCCATTGCTTATTTAGAGTAAGTACTCAATATATCAGGATAGCTCTTTTATACCTTTTTGTGCTAAAATTTACTCACTATTTCTCCAATCTTTTGTTTCAGAAATTTCAATCTTGCTCAAACACACATTATCAAACAATAATAAATCAAGAATAGCTAAAGAATCCCAAATTATGAGAGATATTTAAGAGTGAGATAGAATGACCCGAAGCTTGAATACCATTGCAATACGATAGATCAAATCACCATGAGTCACTGAAGTTAGGGGTGTTGGGGAAGTGGGGTTCTTTGAAAAAAAAACTTCTCTTAACAAAATTATTTCCTTATAGTAATGCAATATGAATATATCACGTGATTACAAAAAGATTAACGATCTATCAATTTCCATTTTCATTTTCGGTGACCCCGGAAAGGTTCAAACATAAATTCAATTGAACAATCCTTTTTGTACGCATTTCTACACAATTTTAAGTTTTGTAAGAATGATAATTAGTAAACAGACGTAAACCATAGTCTTGAGTTCTAAATAGCAGTCAACAAGAGTCATGTTGCCTGAATTAACAAACAGTCATGATAAAGCGTTTTAACAATATGTGCTAGTATTCTTTTATTCTAACATCACAGTAGGCTTATTATCGTTGCTTATTATCCAAGAATAAATTTGTCGACTTCATGCAAGTAAAACAAGAAAATAATCACATAAAAATTAGGATCTAAAGCAAGAATATAAAAATTGTACACAAAATAGCCAAAAGGAAACAAAAAAGTATGTAATGATGGATTTGCTAGATATTATACTTCATTTAAATTTTCATGTTTATATTATATCGTCATAAATTTGTGCTTGTCACTTCATGTAATTGTGAATAATAAATACCAAATTTTGATTTAAGGATTCTTTGGCCAACATGTAATCAAATTGTTTTTATGTGTGTAAATTCAAAAAAATTCCAGTGAGAACTGGTGAAAATATTAACTTATTGAAAGAAGCATAGAAAAACGATAATGTGTTGATACATTATACCGATAGCTGCGTAATTGACTGAAAATATATGATGATGGTTTATTTAAAACGGGAAAAAATTCGACTCTATTTATATTTTTGGAAGCATTTTATATGTACATCAATGATTGCCATTAAACTGTTAATGTTATGTACCAAATAAACAAAACACACAGATAGGTCTAGTGTTGAGAAAATAAGCGCGAAACAGAATAATAAGCCTGAATTTCGAATATTTGATGAACGAGCAGATTAAGTCCTTCTTTGGAGCAAATAAAAAATATATATATTGACTGAAAGCATTGTTAACTTCTTCCATGTATACCTTTGAATGCTTGAGTATAATAGTTCTATAGATTATATTATGAAATAAATGTTTTATCGAAAGTAATAATTATATATTTGTTGCTATACTTATTAAGTTACTTTTTGTTATTTATATATACTGAGGAGAAGAACTCCTTTTTGCAAGTTTTTTTGAGTTTGATATTGAAGACTAAGATACCATACAACCCTTTTGGTCATTGATAAATTCAAAAGGATATTTATACGTCTCAAAATTAATTCCTCTGAAGTGTTTATTTAAATTGGTCCCAAACTTTTAGAAATTGTGGCAGAACAACCAATATGAATATGAACGAATATCTAACCTCTAATTATAAAGACTATCCAGTACTATTCAAAAATTTAAAAGCATCGTCTTCTGCTGCCGGCTTTGGTATTTTTTGTGCAGTATTCTTTGCTGGATTTGTCTTTAGAGGACTTGAATTTATGAACTTATACATGGAGCAGAAGAAGTTTCACAACTATGTATACGGAAAAGGGAAGTTTATTTCGTGTGAAGGAGAAAATGACCCTAGCATTAAACTTATATGTCCAGGCGGCAGGCGTAATAGTTCAGGACATAATTCAGAGCTGGGAATAAAAGAAAAAATCTCCTTGAATATACACAAAGTTGCAAGATATGCTATTCCATTGATACTAGAATTACTAATCGCGATGTTCAGTTACGCTCTTATGTTAGCGTCTATGAGTTTTGTATTGATTTACTTCATGGCTGTTTGCCTAGGCTTAGCTTTCAGCCAAGTTTTTTTCAACAGATTGGGTATTGTATTAGATGTAAGATTTAGCTCAGATATATGTAAATGTGCATAGATAAATAAGTAACTTGCAATGTGATTAATAAATAATTAAGAAAAAGTTTAATTCAAAATAAGAACTTAAACCACCATCATCCACAAAGAATCATTAAAGTGGCCCAATATCGTTCATATAGGTACATACTTTGCCATATTTATTTTAAATTGTATTTAAAAACGTGTACACATTTGTATTCTGCTGTAAAGCAAGGAGAGACTTCAATTAAACATGCTTGGATCATAGGGACCAATGTAATTCTTCATAAAAGAACTGCTGCAAGTCCGAACAAGCAAGTGCCGGCACCGACAGTAATCTTATTACCAACACCAGAATAAACAGAAATGGCTCCAGAAGAAGATGTTGATGCAATAGAGGAAGAAGAGGCAGATGCTGAAGTAGTAACTGAGGTTGAAGAAGCTTCATCAGCTTGGGAGGTAGAGCTTGTGCTTGCAACCTCACTTGTCACAGATTCTTCCTTCGTACTCTGGTATGTGGATGAGGCTGAACTCTTTTCAGTTTCAGTATTCTCAGCAGCTGTAACTGTATATGTGGTTGGCATATACATGGTCATCCACATTCCATCCATAGACATAGTGGTGAGATAGTCCGAAGTAACAATTGAGTTGGCCATTTTGATTGCAGATCTTTTTTTTTTCAAGTTATAGCAAAACTTTTTAACTTTAAAGAGCAGTAAATAACGAAAGCAACATTAATGAATAGATCCCACAGGATTAATTGACACATCTGGATGCAAAATTAAACTATTTATACTTTAAAGGTTCTGCTTTTTTATAATCTTACGAGAAAATATTTTACAACTTAAGGTTCGGAGGGAATAATAATTTGCTCGTTTCCTTTAAAGTGCATTGTGAATAACAATTACTACTGTGGATAAAGAACAATGTGTAGTACTATATCGAGGATAATATAAATCATTTTAAGGAGCCTCCTTTTACTTATTAGGCCTGTTCAGTTCAAAAATAAGAAAAATAAATAAAAAAAGTGGGCCTTTGGGTTACAGACAAATAACTGTGACCACCTCAGCCCGATTTTATCAGATTACAGCTTTTAAATTTCCTTACTTCTAAATTACTTGGCCCTGAAACTGAACATGCAATAAATACTAATAATCGGCAATAACTTTCATGCTTCCAGATTAAAATGAATAAAAAAAATTTAATTTAAATACAGAAAAGAATATTTACCTACTGAAATATATTATATAATGAGCAAATATTTATCCTAATAGGAAATCCTCTTTTTCGAGCGGTCTCAAAATGTGGATAAGGGCGGTGAAAAGGGGTGTATACATCTGGAAAGTAACCGAAATCACCGGATTCGACCGGTCGATCGTCTTTCGTCTTTTGTCATACACTTTCTCCAAAAATTTCCCGTCGACCGGGGGGAAATGTTTTTCAAAGAATCGACGCGTCGCAAAGATTTACTTGCGTAAAATAATTGTAAGTTTCAGTCTACCATTTTTATTTGCATCTATGATCTCCCCTATTTTTCTGCACTCTTAAAATGTCGATAATTTGAGATCGAAGTGAAAGAAATTTTTATTTATAACATTACATAAGCCTGATGTTCATTTATTTGAAACAATCCCAAAATATCAAAATTTAGACGGAGAAAATAGAAAATAAAATCAAAATCCCAGGTTATCGCCCGAAAGCGCAACGATAACCTTTTAAAAATCAATATGATTCCTCAACTTATAGAAGTGCAGCAGCGAATATGAATAAAAGCAAGCCCGTTCCATGCTGAAGCCTAGCTGCCTTTTCTTCATAAGTCGAAACACCGAGAGATGGATTAGCGGCAGCGACAGTTGCTTGGGATGATGTTTGTAAGGTCTTTTCAGAAGCCTCCGCACTTGAAGTACGACTAACTGCTCCATTTGAAAATGTCTGAGACTCTCCACTCACTCCACTTGGTGAATTTAGTTGCTCGATCTCTGATGCAGAAACAGTACTAGATGAACCTGAACCAGAGCCACCACTTGCATTAGTGCTTGTATGTGTGCCAGTTAATGGACAGAACGTAGTGTAGACAGTAAGAACACCATTAACATTTGATGTGTAGGACGATAATCCTGTCGTAACAGGAACTTTTGAGCAGACATGATCACTACATGTAGTAACTGTAATAACTGTGGTAGCAATTCCGTTCTGTCCAGATTCTCCCTCACTACCGGTAATTGTAGAAGCAATATATCCCGTGGTCTTAACTGAAGAAGAAGAAGAAGCAACATTTGTATTTCCTGTAGAAGACGTCTGTGTAACTTTTTGGGTATTAACTCCAGATGAAGAATATGCCAAAGTACTTCCAGTAATCGTTGTACTCAAGCCGTTTGAAGTGGATGTTGAAGAAGTATTTGAAACAACCCATGAATGTAAAGTAGAGCTTGATGAAGTTAATTGACCATTTGATGAAGCTCCAGTTACTGCCGAGTTCGAGGAAGAAGAAGAGCTTGATGCTATTCTAGATGATGTTGTTACCGTCGAACTTCCAGAAACTATTGTTGTTGTAATTGTTGAAGTAGTAGATGAAGTAGAAGTGGAGGATGCGGATGAACTTGATGCTGTGGATGAATTAGATGTTGTGGATGAACTAGATGTTGTCGTAGTAATTTCAGCAAGAAGAGTGGTATATGCAGTGCTAAAGCTGCCATCATCTGTATAGTAGGTTAGGTAGGTAGCCAACTGAGAAACTGAATTAGCTTTAAGAGTAGTGAAGTTTGCTAAAATCATTGTCTGGTAATTCACAGTTATATTATTGTCATATATCAATGCATCACCCAAATACGTTGCGGCTGCTGGAACCACGTTATTTATGATGTCTTCTGTATAAGTAATAACATTACTCAAAGCAGTCAAATCATCATCCGTAAGTGTTCCTTTCTTGTTCAACACCTTAATAATGTCTTTCACAAGCTCTTCGTAATTCTCAATAAGAGTGATGATTGGAGATGCTACAGTTTCTAAAGATGACATAGCCCAATCACCAAAGTCATCATCATCGACATCTCTTCTCTGAAGCAATCTCTTAAAGCCAACTGTATAGCTCGAAGTTGCTGTAGCCGTTTTGCCAGAATTTGTGGTGGAACTAGAACTCGTCTGCTCGGAAGTTGTATCTTCAGTACTAGAAATTTCGGACGTAGTCGTACTCTCACCTTCTATTGTAGATATTTGTGCTTCAGTTGTGGCGCCACTAGAGTTTGAATTACTGTATGAACCATCATATGATAAAAGTTCATCAACAGCAGAATCAGTATTTGTTACATTAGCACTAGCTTTACTATAAAATATAGTAAAACACCAATGGTTGTAAAATAGCCAACGTCCCAAAGAAGCGTTTGCAACCATAGACTCATCAGATGTTTCCTGAAGAAGGTAATCCTTATCCTCAATAAGATTTTCCTTCAAATTTTCAAACACTGATGGAAGATTATTTAAGTAAGCAGTGGAGTTCGCAACGATATTTTCCAAAGTTGTGTTGAAATCTGTCGGGACAGAATCATACTCATCAATCGTGTCAGTGAGATTTCCTATCAAGTACTCATAACTATGAACAATAGATTCAAGTGGTTGAAGCATAATCTTGAACTGACCAGAATACACATAGGCAACATCATCTGATGTAAGGTTGCCATAAATCGACTTCGCAGAAGCTAGCTGAAACTGAGCAAGCAATGAAGCAATGCACGCAAGACATGAAAGTTTAAACATCATATTCCAGTCTGTCTCCAATAATTATTGAGTACTACTATATGAACGGTAAAAGTATACATTAGTGATTTATTCCAACTACTCTCCAGATTGAGGTTCTTAAATATGGTAAGTCTTGAATTCCTTGATATTCGTTTGAAAGTAACAATACCATAACGCGCATGTGTCGAAAGCTATATCAAAATATGCAATGACCCATTAAGTAATATACATTACCCTAAGCAGAAAATATCCTGTCAACTCCGGATAGTGGAACACTTTCTTTTATTCTTCCCGGGTTTTTTATTATTATAAGATGCCGAATGTTTTTAAAATGAACGTGATGCATCACGATGACTAGCTGCAGCATTTTTATTGTTTTAATAATAGTGTACGCAAATCCATTTCTTTCCCGAATAATAAAAAATTGTCAAGTTAGTCGGGGGGGAGTAAATAACACGATTTGATTCATAAGCATATTTACAAAAGTCTGCATTGGTGACCATACTACAAAAAAAAAAAAGATAAACAAAGCGACTAATTTCAACGCCTAACCCTAAATAATTCGAGCAATGCAAAAGTATTGTATGGACTTAAGTATCGATTTAAATGCTGAGACATTGCTTCTTTCTATTCTCACTCACTCATACGGGCTAAAAAACTGCCGATCTTGTTATAATTTTTTATATTTTGTTGTTCAATTAGAACAAATTTGATGGATTACTAAACTTATTGGTACATGCTATCTAACTATGTATCTTTTCACCGTGAATAGGAAAATAACGTCTAACTTCTGCATTACGGAACTTAATCGGTAGCCAAATTGTGGACCCTGTTAACATATGAATCTCACTATATTTTCTATGCGTATGGAAAAAAGTATATGCGCGACATTGTCCCGGAACTTGCCGAATTGTTATTAAGTTCAGGAGAAAAGACCTAGAACGATAATATTTGAATGTTAATTTTGTCCCATTTGTTCTATGCCAGTCCCACGCATATTTGAAATTTTTTGGAATTATTAGAATAAAGTCCAATTGCCGGATTATTTCCCGGTTCATGTTTTCGTTTTCTTTTCCTAATATTTTTTTATTGTTCAACAATATGTACCTATTTGGAGTAGAATATATTTTATTTTTCCCTGCTGATTGTTACGAGTGCTCAATGTTAAAAAATGCGTATCCCTATCGTGAAGTAAAGAAATATTTCGAATAACAGCATTGTTATAATAATGTGAAATATTGGTGGCATCAATAGTTAAAGAAAAAGCTCGGATATCACAATTGTGGTTCATTTTTCTTGTCCACCGCGCATAATGTAGTGAAATCGGAGATTATTTGCCGCAGAAGCGCCGAAAACAAAATAAATACAGATTCATAATATATAGTTCTAATTTGAATGATGTCCGATTCAGCTGAATATTTAGTCTTACTGGTAGTATTCCTTTGTATCTCTACCTCCGGAACCCGCTTCTGATGTTCCGTATAATAGGAAGGATGAAGTAAGAGTGTTATTTTATTTCATGTTTTAATGCGGGTGATCTTGTAATTTCGAAAATCAGGAGTCGTTCCATTCCACTAAAATATTGTTCTCAGAACTTTTCACTGATTTTCCCTTTTATTCTCATGATACTTTGCATTCGACTGCTCAGAGCTGTGACTGCGTTCCCTTATATTTTATTTTTATTGTTTGGCTTGTTCTCGAAAAGGTTGATTCCCATGTCTTCGTGCTTTTTCTTTGTATCGCAGCTTCCGCCCTAGGAACCTGAAAGGTTGGATTATGGAATAGATGTATTAATATTAAATAGCTTCGATTTCCCAAATGCTGAATCCTTTTACAGGTTTTAGATTAAAGTGCAGTAGAAAAAATACAAATCAGTGGGGGAAATTCTCTTATTATTAAAATATACTACATAATGAGGCAATTCCAAATTCCGGCAATGAAAACATAGTAGCAATATCATCTGCGAAAGCACTCAAGTCTTCGAAGGCTGCAAATCAGTAAGTTGTATAAAAATAGAACAAATTTTGCAGTAGTATCGCATGATCCCTTAAAGCAGTATTGTACGCTTCGTATTTCGGGATTCAACAATGGCTCCTAATAAGTCTAAAATCGCAGTTGTCACAAAGTTATAAACAATTAATCGACAGTATAGTTTTTTAAAAATTACATCTGTTTATAATAAACACCCCGGTCGAATTTTTTCCCCAAGTTAATCTAAATTTTTGAAGAGTATTTGGTGGACACGATTGCAATGTGTCCAGTACATTTACTAATATAATCATAATCTATCAAAAATTTTCACACATGTAATTATTTTGAATAACCCTGGAGAGTGAATAAACAGAGATATAGTACATCTAATTTGTAGTAAATTAGGTTTAATTATAGCCGAGTTATAACCGTTAATTTTCTTTCTAGGCGTGGTCATATTTGAAAAAATCCTTTCTGACAAGCAAGCTGCCGCGCGTTCTCCCTCTCTTTTTTTCCACAATATTTCGCGTACCTATCAAAAAGCGCGTCTCCGCTAAACTCAATGCACTCACTCTTAGTTTTGCTTTCTGATTAAGCTTTTGAAGAATATATGCTCTTGTATCTTTAAGTACTTTATTTTCTTATTTCGCAATACGCGCTGCTTATCACACATGAATGGTACCTTACCACATGAAATCAATCAGGTTGCCCCAACCTCCTCATCTTTTACTATGCGCAGTTCTACAGTCAACCTGCCTATCATGAATGTTCCATAATATGCTCCACCAAATAATTATTCTTATATGAATCTACCTTATATGAATCTACCTTTTGACTCCTTTAATGGGAATAGTCAACTTCAATCACCCATTTTGATGGCTTTTTGTTCTCCCTCTTGTCGGCATTCACATACGTAGGGGTTTCAGACGTATGCTAGGGAGAGCATAGTGTGGCATTTTGGAAATTCCTCTACTTGGATTGAGACAATGTCGTTAAACTCTGTTATTCATAATGTGTATGGGGGAGATGTGCAGAAGCCAACATCTAAAATATTTATAGCTTATTGCGTGGAAAGTCTGACGATTCCCGGATAGCTATGTACACTGGATCTTTAGCGCCAATAACTGCTGATATTTCCCGTATTTTGTCTGCTATTTCGTTACCTTCTAGGAGGTTGAAACATTTCTGTGATGCTTTTTTTTTTGTGAAACGTGAAATCCACAAAGAACTTGGGGTAGTTTTTTCGACTTATAGTACGTGCCAACTTTAGAATATGACCAAGGGAGATAGGTCAGCAAAGGATTTGCAAGGCATGCTCGTTCATGATATTTCTCAAGGGCTTACAGTATCTATATTCAAAGGAATCTTCAGGAAACCAGCGTCACGTATCAAAGCGTATATAATTAGCATCATCAGAAGTATTCTTTTAGGAAGAAATTTGGGTGACATTGATTTGTTTATGGAGTTTATTGGCATTGATAAAATGATCACACAAATAATCGAAAAAAAGCTTTGTTGGAGTGCCTCCCAATTCATGGAAGATGCATCTTCATACAAGTTTGATCTTTGTCCTACTGGAACAGAACTTGATTTCATTTTTAAAGCACATAATATTATTTCTAGATCCAATGTTGTCGTTCTGAATTTCCATTTATTTTATCTAATAGCCCCATTTTGGAGGCACTTTTTCACAAAATCCAGCTTTAAGTTGAGAGATATTACAGGGCCAGAGGATAACTTTAAGAAGGAGTGCATTTGTACGATGAAATGCCGTTTTTCAAAGTGTCCATATACTCAAAAGGTTTTTGCCAATTTTGAAAAGGAACGTGTGCGTGTTCGGTAGATTTCTTCAAAGCATAACCACACCGATAAAGAGTTGATTGAGAAGTGCTATTTAGGGTATTTGAACAGCTACATTAAGTTCTTTGTTCCCGTGTCCACGGATACGACGGCAACAAACATGAAAATGTGTATTAAGAAAGCCATTTGTTCCCAAGAAGTTGAGGACTCAGAGACATCAAAGAAATTGTCAGCGTTAGGATTCAATACTGGTCCTCTATCTAAGTTTAGAGCCGAAGTATCGGAGGTGCAGAAAAGTGCAAAAATGTGTGGAAATAATAGTTCCACATCCGAGACTGACATCACACAAGTATGTACCGCCGTTAACAATGATGCATCAAATGAAAAGGAAGATGCTGATCATTTGAAATAGTTTTTTGAAATGCATCATAATAATTTATACTTGCTTCAAGCTAACAAAACTTTATTGAAATTTTTTAGGCATAGTTATGGGTAGTCTGAAGATTGTTATGAATTTTATTTAGTACCATTCATATTTTCAGATGTGTGTTGTCTAATTTTATTAGTGCGAAGGAATGGACCTACAATACATCTTAATGTTTTCCCTCTAAGCATCCATCAAACCGGCTAGTGATACCTTTAGTCTTCCAGAAGACTAGCTTCCCAGAAGCCAAGCCTGTATTGCCTCTTGAATTTCGTGCCAATAATATATCCAACAATATAAATGCATGTACATATTTCACGAGGAATAGAGCTTCAGACGTCGTATGAACAACTTTTAAGCGATGTGAGAATGATCAGCACTGTACATGCACAAACAGAGGACAAAAGATTATATTGCTGGCTCTTGGCTGGTAAGCAGTCATGTATATTACTAGTGTGTATTGTGAAATGAATAAAGAAGAAACCAGACGACATGATTAATGCTGGCACAACGGGGAATCCAGAAAATACAAAAATCTGTGGATGCTTATTTTAGACAGCGATTGGTATTAATGAAGTTAACAGATTTTTATTGAAATTGGGCTGAATGATAGGAGGTTTGGCGATGCCTTTTAGACACGAGAATATCTTACTACAGATAAAAACATTGCAACAAATATCATCTGTTCATAATTTATACAAGAACAAAATTAATGGAATGGAGAGGAATGTTAACCCAAGGGCGATCGTGGATGGGATCGATAGGTTTGAGTGTGAACGGAAACATTAACATCAAGTCGCAAATTTGGTGTCTTTCGATACTTGATCGGCTCTCTTTTGTCCTCTATCGATTAGAAATATCCAGCTATTGAGCTGCATTGAAGTATTTCTATCATACACAGAAGCAAAGGAAACACGGAAATTTGTCCAGGGAGATCTTTACTACGTATTAATATAGTTTCCTTGAGAGTACAGTCTGCAAAAAGTCATTAATAAAAGTACTCCAATAGTTTCAACGTTCTTTGTTGGCACTTCATACGATTTCATATTCCGTATAAAATATATTTTATGATTACTTACTCAAAAAAGCACGTATAATGCAAATGGATCTTGCCGTACAGGATTCAAATAGGTCAGAAGAAGATTTTTTTTTCACATAAACAGAGTGGGAAAGGTTTCAATTGTTGACAAAGCCATAAAGCTAGAGTGTCGGCAAAACTAAGTGGATAGAGCATGAGAAACTGTGCATTCTGTCTAAAGTTTGCGGTGGATTAGTGGGTTTTAAAAAAAGATTTCCTCGTTATTTCCCATTTTAATTTTGTCTATAGTACTTAAATCAGCCCAATACAAATTTAGACATAGATATACCTATAAGAGAATCCCCATATGTTAGTGTAATACTGTAAGAAGTAATGTGAATCATTGCTCGAAAAATGATAATCATCCCGTATGAACGTGAAGCAATGACACACATTAGTTAATGAATTACTTCACCAAATTTTTTTCTTTACTTCATTTTTTATGAGTTCTATGTTCTGGTGAATAATGACAAACTGATCTATGCTATGTATCAGCCTTAGGCCTTGACTTCGCCAAACATGACAGAAAATGATCAAGACCGAACAAATTTCAAACTCGCAAATAAAATGCCAGCTTCGCTTCCTTGGATCGATAAAAGAAGATGTCGAAAAGAGAGCGGAAAATCTGATGTTGCAGTCACTAATCTGATAATAATTTTTTTGGTATCTTTTAACACGACAGATTCGCACCTGCCTTTTCGTTGATACCAACTCTAAATTCTGCCGAGAGTTGTCAAAACAATAAAAGGATAGAACAATGAAGTCCTAAGAAGAACAAGGTCTATTGTCTATGTTGTCGTATAAGAAGAAGAATGTCAACTATATGAGGATGAGATATCCTCCATACTTAATCTTATGTACAAGTTATGTACTACAATAAATATCGAACTATTATGGTAATTCCAACTTTAACAAGAGTTGATAAATTGAAAAATAAGAAGCTGAAGTCAAATTGTGTTTTCAGATAAGCGGCATAAAAACAAAAACTGCAATGGCATTGTCATCTGTTCACCAAATATACGTTTAGATTACGTAATTCATTGTGTAACAAATAATACACTAAGCCTCAAAAATGTGGGGCCAATCTGTCTTCGGATTTATGAATCCATCCGGAATTATTTCTCGATTCGGGTTATATAATGAAACATTCAGCGCTGATTACTAATTAAGTATACATAAACACACAGCCATGTTCAGACACACAAAAGTACGCACACACTTGCACTCCCATACTTACGCACACTAGCCACATAAGCTCGGAATTACAGTGATTAATTCATTAATGTATTATAATTAAATGGATTGTAAGGAATTTTTAATTTTATACCGTTAAATGAATACATTTCAACGTGTCTGTTCGTCTTTTTTTTTTTTTGATTCATAATAATGTATAAATATCACAGCTTTATTGATTGATGTGATTTAAATAGTTAGCCTACCACTTCCGGGAGTGCAATTTTTATACGAATGTTTTAATATTTATATCGAACAATTTGCAATTAGTTTGCCTGTGCATTTCTTCTAATAATTGCTACTGCTGCATAACCACCACATTTTTGTGTCGAAAAATAACAAATCTTATATTCAAAAAATGAAACTCCCTTGCTATCAAAACAATACGCCTCTTGATCCTTCCTTCGATGATGACCTGAAGGACGTTCATCTTGTCTATGATTATGACGCCACAGACTCGAACGGAAAACCAGAAAAATGGAGGTATGAAATATGGTTTTTCTCAGAAAATAAAATTGTTTATGCGATTCATGGTGGTCCAATGGCAGGAAGGATTAATTATCAAACAGTTGCTTATCAATGTGTACGCCCTGGAGAAATATGGCAGATAAATTGGCTTGAAGAAACAGGCACTGTTGTGTCAATAGTTTATGACATTGTGAATAAAACGGTAAACGGACTTCTATGCTTTTCTAAGGGACATTGGGAAAATTCTGAAGCTGCTCATGGGGATAAAAGAAACCCAGATGACTTTGCTCGTTGGAGAAATTTGGCCAGGCAGGGCATTCAAACCGATCGTTTCGTCTTGGTTGAAAGGGCCCATATATTGAAATCGTTTAAAGGTCAGGGTGATTTGGAACCGATCGAACCTGATGCAATTACCTTTTAGGAAATCACTGAAGACCTACGAAACATCTTTAATATTGTGAACCAAGACAAATTAATTAGGTAAAGTATTTTTGTAGACTTTACGATTTTTTTAGTAATTTCGAAGCATACTTCGGAACACAGTTGATTTCAAAATTTTGTTGAGTAGACCTTTTTATTATTGTATTTTGATGTTTTGAACAATGTTTTTTGCTTATACCATATATGCAGTTCTCTATTTTGTTTTTGCTTTTGATCTGCAGTTTGTGAGGGGTGAAAATGAATTAAGGCCGGTAAATGCTTCACATTCTCGGCGCAACTCTATAAACTGGGTGTTATATTTGTGTAATAGAATAGCTCTAATAACCATGAGGGCATTGCTGATCTTTGCATTTTCCACTTTAATCAGTATGAACGAATAGCAGTTACTTCAGCAACTAGAGGTGGGCATTATCTCATTCCTCTTTG